>OBKV01000038.1_pt1 | contig 148645 bp, 166 predicted proteins | sample 1517301 | NCBI WGS metagenome assembly OBKV01 (sample SAMN04571685, study PRJEB22368) | human gut metagenome | biome: human gut; material: stool | host: Homo sapiens | place: Luxembourg | collected 2012-06-29 | reverse complement strand
TCTGTAAATCATGTCCATTGCCTGTAAGGTCTTTCCATACAGGGTTCTCTGCCATTTGTTCATTAGTGAGACCTAATGCTGAATATCTGGCTACTATGCCTTCTATATCTGGGAAAGAATCAGCATTACATGGTAAATCTAATATCATTTTCGCATACTCTTTAAAAGGTATGGAAGTAGGTACATCATACCCTTTGGATATAAGGGCTCGCCTTATATCCTCCTTGGTATTTATGATCCTCATTAACTTATCTGATATGGTTCCCATTACACTTCCTCCCCATTTATGTAATCTAATACCGAACCTATGTCTCCGATGTCCGATTTTATTGACTCTCCTTGAGAATGTATTTCAATAAGTTTCTGATATAAGGTGTTATCCCCTATACGATTCTTATCTGTAGCTTGTTCTTCGATCTTAGTTATCGTATCAGGATCCTCGTACTTAACGCCATCAGGACCATACCATTCGTCTGTTAAATTCGTGTATTTATGACGAACTGGAGTCGATTTAGACTCCAGTGTTACTAAAAAATATTCGTTACAGCTCATGACAATAAGATTTAGTGGTTGCAACAATTACATCTACAAACTGTTCTCACGTAGCCAGAGGGAATGGCAGCCAGCTCCGTCCCTACGGCGATCGCCGGGTCAGTGCTTTCCATGACCGTCAGCGCCATCTTGTCCACGTCAAGGTCATTGTCGTAAACGATTTCTCCCTCAACGTAAATGCTCCCTGCATCAGAAACGTAGCAGTTTTTCACCTGTCTTATATGGCGCTGTGTAGCAGACGCAAAATCACACTCGATACTTAACCACCCTACCGGTATCTGATCGATATTGGATCCGATATTGTAATCAGGATCGGTTGTTTTAAGAACCATATGTCTCAATTCCCTTGTATTTCCGTATCCGTCCATTGTCATGTATGTCCGGATCTGAACCTTGCCCTTTTCCGTCTTATAACAGTTTTCTACTATTTCCGTGTCGGATGTAGTAGCATCAGGGAAATCACAGACAATACGCTGCCATCCTTCTTGTATTTTGCTGAATGTGGCGCCTCTTTGTATATCAGGGTCGGTCGTTTCTAAAACAATAAGATACTCATCCCGGACTCCTATTATGCTATCTACCGACCTGTATCCACCAAGATGTATTTTGCCACCAGGAGTAGTGTAACATTCATCTACGGACATAATATGTCTTTCCGTAAGATCAGGAAAATCGCATTCGGTTTTCGTCCATTCGTTAGGTATCTTATCTATTCTCGTCCACTGAGGATAAGCGGCGTCCGTTGTCTTAACAATATAATAATACTGTTCCCTTACACCAAGAACGCCATCAATAGCTTGATAACCTTTTATATTGACCTTACCACCATCTGTCTTGTAGCATTCGTCTACTTCAACAATTTCCCGGTCCGTCATGTCAGGAAAATCACAGACCATCCTCACCCAATCTTCGGGAATGGAATCCAGCACGGCCCCTACCTTAATATCAGGATCGGTAGACTGAAGGACGGTATAAACCTTTTCCCTGGCTCCAAGAATGTTATCTATGGCCACCAAACCTTCTACTTGCACTTTCCCCTTTTTAGTAGTGTAACATTCAAGAACGTAAGTTACGTCTCGCTCTGTCATGTCAGGAAAGTCACAAACCATTCTAACCCAATTTTCTGGAATTAGCCTAAAAACATTCCCGGAAGGAAAATTATCGTCAGTTGATTGAATAACAGTATAAATAGATTCCCTGATATTTATCTTATCATCTATGGCTTCTAATCCTTCTATTTCAACCTTACCATCCGGAGTTTTATAACATCTGTTGACGAACGTAATGTCGCGTTCTGTCATATCAGGAAGATCACAGTCGATCATAACCCATTCGTCCGGTATTTTAGCAAGAACTTTACCTACCGGATTATCCATGTCGGTACTGTCGGTAATTCTATGAGTTTCTTTAAGAACATCCATCTGGTCATTAAGAAGATACCAACTCCATACTTCAACCTTCCCGCCAGGTGTACGGTAGCAAGTTTTGAAATCTTTGATAACTTTCTCAGCTATGTTAATCCACTCCCATTCGGTTGTAGCAGGAATACCAGAAACAGGATGCTTCTTGCCTTCTTCGTCAAGATACCAATAACAGCCATTTAAGGACACAACCACCTGGTAGATTTTGTCCCCTATTTTTATACCGGATTTGCTGTCATCTACCGGTTGGGAGGAACCCCATTTTCCAACTATGTTGGTTATTTTATCAATGCCCCTACCAAAGGCACCGGATAAAAAATCCACGCCATTCATATGAAACTAACTTATTTCAAATTGTTTTATTACAAAAAAGGGAGTGGAGGACCAGCCTCCTCCCCCTTGGGATATATAGAAAAAAGGAAAATCAAATCTTGCAGGGCTTGATATTTGCCGAAGCAGCTAACAAGTCCATAAGGTCTTGAATACCTTCGTGAGCGCCATACGGTACATGGAAGTGTACTGTGATGTGATCATCAATTACCCTACCGAAGCCGTTAGAGTAACGTGCCGGCTTCAGCGTTACTGAATAATCAGCATACGGAGCCAACAGGTCTAAGCGGGTTTCTTCGTTGGTAAACATCCGTTCCATAAGTTCTTGGTGAGTCTTACGGAAGTCGAAGAACATACGTTGTTCGCGTTCTTTATCCAGCAATTCAGCGCCAAGGTGAGTACGCGGAGCCCAGTGCTGTTTGTATTCGGTATGGATCGGGTTGAAGTACGTGCTGATAGCCTCGCGCTGTTCATCCGGATAACCACCATTTACAGCAATACGAACAGATCCTTCTTGGAATGTCAGACGGTCAATCAAACAGTCAGACGGAGAAATCATGTAGTCAATACCACGGAACAAAATACCGCATTTGCAGTTCTTAGGAAGCGGGTCTGCGATAATAGACTGATCTCCTGCTACAGCACCCAAACGTTTCCAATTACGTCCACGATAAGATTCGGGCGCTTTCGATACAAAGAAGTCTTTGAAAATTTTATCGCATTCGTCGCAAACCATGTTAGTAACTACAACTGTTTTAAACTTGTGCTGACATCCACCGGGTGTACCATAATCTTCGATTGTCAGATACGGGAATGCCGCCTGTAATTCTGCTTTTGCACTACCACCACATTCATCATCCGGCAACGTGATTTCATAAGCTTCTTTCGAAATCGTACAAGAACCACATGCTTCCCAGCTAACAGTAGTAACAGCAGGATTGCTACACATATCTGCTGTTTTAGCAACGAACGTTACTGTTGCAGTCGGATTAGTTTCTACAAATGCATCGATATCAGCCTTCGTCAGTTTCTTGCTTACGGCCACAGTGTACATACCTACGCCGCCATCTTGGGCTGCTGTTTTCTCGGCAGTGCCACTAACGGCATTCTTAATGCTTTCTACTACAGTAGACTGATCAACACCATCATCCTCTAACGTTACGGCATAAATCAAACCGCCGTCTACCTTAGTATATCCTTCAGGGCACTCTTCACAGCCTTTCATAATAGAAGACAGTTTTTGAGTATAATCAGCAGGCTTACCGCCTTCTTTCATCACCTGATATTTGGATGTAGAAAGATGACGTCCTACTCTCTTAATATCCAAACCAGGATAAGCAGCCTTAAGCTGAGCCAGGGCATAAGCATCACCGGTATCACACATTTCCATACAATAGAAATTCATGTCGGTTTCCACCGGAGTTTTTTCCAACTCGTCACAAGAATGGATAGGATGGATTTCTACAAAATCACCTACCTTTCCACCACCTGCAATCGGCTGATTCTTGATACGTTCGATTGTTTTCAAGATAGCGGCCAAAATATCAACATCTTCACAAGGATCACATTCTGAACACATATCCTCACGACCTGGACAGTTTTCGAAAATGATGTAATCATCGATATTCACCTCACCCATCGGATAACCACGAAGCTCGAACAAACGTCCTGTCAGCTTAATATGGATAGGAATACGATCGCCTTTTCTTGCTGTAATAGCGGTATTGTCGTCAATTCCGTTATAACCGAAAATAACCTCATCTACTTTAATTTCTTTGCTCTTCGGAGCAGAAGCGTATACTTCTATGATTTCGTCAATAGCAAACGTAGGTGTAGAGAATGATTTATCATCAGATACACGATCGTTCACCATCTCATTACGTCCGATTCTGATCTGGAAACGTTGTTCGTCCTTACGATATCCTTTCAAGTCTTTCAACGCTTTCAAACCATCTTTAGTCTGCTCACCATCCAAATCATAGATAGCGATCTGACCTTCTTGAAGCAACAAAGAATCTACGTCCGCCAACTTAGCGTGCGGAGGACAGATAATGTGTCTGTCATACGGTTTATGGATAGCCATAGCCTTATAATATTTTAAAAATTAATATTCTGTTATCTGTCTCAAAAATAGTGATAGTCATATAAGCAACAAAAAGCATTAGGAATTAATTAATTCTTAATGCTTTTTGATAGTCTTTAATTTAGGACACGCCTTTATTCTGCTATAAAGGAGATTGGACGTTGTTTGAATCTATTTGATAACGTCCATATTCGCTTTCATTCAAAGCAAATTGCTTTTCAATCATGTTAAGGATAATACCAATTAATTTATCATCTAATTCAGGATCTATATCAGTTGAATTAGAACCATCGGATTTAATATATCCTTCGATATCAACTTCCTTCGGATAGCGGTAATATGTAAGGTAAACGGTGTCTACATCAAAACCATACTTATACACCCTTACCGAATCTTCGCCTATTGTATAGAATGTTTCCCTAAAATCAAAATCAGGTTTGTTAAAAAAGTCGGCAAGAAGCTCATGCGGGTTTTCGTTCTTAGCCTCCCACATGGTAAAATCAGTGACCGTGCATTCACCTTTGGTAAATACGCCTGATATGTTTGAAAAAGAAAAGAAATCAGAAGGCAATGAAAACAAAGTGCTTTCCGGATTATCTTTATCTCCTTTCTCGTCAAGTTCTTTTGAATACACAACTAACTTTTGGATATAACGTATATCCTCTTCGTTTTTCTTATCAAGGATATAACGAACAAGGCGGTTTTGTTCGTCATTAAAAAGCTGAACAAAACGTGCCTTGTCAAGTTTTATACCACCGTTGGTCATGTTTTCTTCAGCCTTCTGTAATGCCCGGAGATAACAATCAACGATCTTCATAAATTATTATTTTTTGTCAGCGTATTGATCAACATCGAAATCTTTCTCATCTTCCTTTTTCTTCTTGTCAGACTTAGCTCCTTCTATTTTTTTATGCTTGTTCTTTAAAGCATTATACGCTTCAAGAACACGTGACTTGGTTTCTAACATCGACTTATTGGAAGCAAGAGCCATAGATGCAGAGATGGCGTCGGCGCCCAGGAGCTCGCCATTCAGATACAGTCCGTCGGTGTTGACGGTGACAGCCAGTCCCTCAACCATTTCCCTAATCATACGATGGAATTTGATCACCTGCATTCCCTCAGAAGATTCATCATCAGACAAGAACCTTGAGCTTGCTTCTTTATACATGTCAACATTAGTATTCTTAGCATCAATCCAATTAGTGAATATGTATTGAACCATGCTCTGATCAAGCTCTACGCTATATATGATATCAAGATACAAAAGCAGATCATAGATGCTTCTCCTTTCAGCCTCGGATCCTTTCAGTTTGTTCATGAACTCGTATAAAATATCAGCCTTGTCAATCTGACGTTGTTTCCTGATATCTACGGCCGTAGTCTTGTCTTCTACACAATAATAAGATTCAACGTACATCGGATTACCGTCTTCCTCTTTAGGAGTAAGAGACTTGGATAAAATAGCTATATACAGCTCAAATAAATCACGAACGTCATTAGTGTAGAACAAACGACCATCATATAAGTCAATTCTGTAAGAATCCCAGAAATCGAAGTTCTTTTGGTCCAGGTCCTCATTGACAGTTTCTTCAAACGGATACCGAATATTCTTAATACGCATATCCATTTCAGCTTTCTTGTCTTCAAGTGAGTAACCTTTATAACATGCTGAATTGATGAAGAAACCGGTATCATACACCCTAAGATCCTTATCCCATCCACAACAAGATACTGTCTTGTTCCCAGGGAAAGGAGTCTTGGAAATACCTCTTTCCTGATATCCGGAAGGAGCTTCTTCATCCATCTTACCTGTTATAACATAAATAGAGTCGGAATATATCTTCATTCCTCCTACGGTAGCCAGCAGTTTCTTAGACTCATGGCTTTCTTCAAAAATCTTTTTTCCCATTTTTTTATATACCCTACGTCTTTTCATATATGAAAAGACTATGTTAGAAACAAAATTTGCGGCCGGTTTTAAAGCCGACCGCAAGTTAATATTAAAAGTTATGATTACAAAGAGCTTGGTAACAATTCAATTGTTACGAACCGGCTGGTATCTTTTACCCAACAAGCCGATACAGAATGGCACCAGAATTGTTCTGACATACGAGGATGGCTGGATACAATTTCTTGAGCCGATACTCTGGATGACCATCTACCTTGTTCGTAACCCCACCACATAGAACCGATATCAGGCTTAACGTAGAATACGTTGCTGTTGATATTACCAATACGAGCTTCGGCTGAAGCAGGGATGCCGGCGAATGCATTGGAATATTCAGGAGCGGTCAAGTCTTCCATAATACATGAATATGATGTGATAGGAGTCATACCGTCTACCAACTGGCTTCTATCTACCATATCAACGTAATCCAAAGAAGGTTCGTGTTCTACAATAACCTTACCAATACCCGGAATAGTAACACCCTTGATCTTTACAGTTCCTAATTCAAGAGCATCGTTTGATCCTGTTACCGGATTATTGATAATACGTTCTGTACCCATAAGCGGAGCCAAGGCACCCAATTGAGAGAAGAACTCATCACGGAAGATTTCAACGATGTTCTTGTAAGCCATAGCACCTACCTTGAATTTCATTACACGATTTTCAATCGGCATATCGCTACGACCACGGAAAATATAGTCAGCAGCAGCCAGGAAGTGTTCGCGCTTGATACCGCCCGGACGTGCATATGAGATAACGAAACCACGGCGAAGTTGATGGTACAAACCTTCGTTTTTCATCAAAACACCATTATGACCCTTAACTCTACCTCCACGCATGAACATAAGTTCGTATGCTTCCATCTTAGCCAACTCAGCCAAACAGAACAAAGACACTGTATTGGCTACACGTGCCGTACGCATATCAATGCTTCCGTCACCAAGACGAGAACCGATAATGGCATAACTTGCATCACCTCCTCTGATTTCAGAAAGCTGACGAACTTTCTGGTAAGCCTTGTCGATGAAATTCTGTGTACGTTCGTCCGCATAAGCCAAAGACTTAATACCAGCGTACATAGTCGTTTCACCTTCAACACCACGGTGTCCACCAAGCGTAAATTCACAAGTCATAGAACCGGCCTTAGAAGCACCTCCTACACCAGAGAACTGAGTAGAGAACTCACCAAGAACGTTTGTTACCTTCCAGTATTTAATACCGGCACGAAGCATGTCTTTCGGGAAGTATTTAGCACGAGAACGACCCCACAGCTTACACCAATATCTCCAGTTTTCACCTTCTTGTTTCGGAGGGCGCTCTGTAGAGATAAGAGCCTGGCAACCGTTAATCACATCGTAAGTAATAACATCTCCTTGTTTAAATTGTGCATTCAACACAATTTCAAAGAAGCTTTCATCAATACCGGGTTTTGCATATTTCAAAGACGTGTCTTCTACTGTAACCACCTCATACGTTTCTGATACCGGAAGATCATAACGGAATGAACCATTGATACCATTTACGGTAATAGTAGCATCCTGTTTGATCATACCCATATACATAGGCAGAGGATAGTTTGTAATGTTAGAAAACAACTCAAGCATACCCAGATGATTCTTATCCGGATCTTCGTAGTACCAATCTTCTAAAGAGCTAAGATCGTGTTCTACGATACTTTGCTTAACGACTTTAGCATCGGTATATCCAATCACCGTGTCACCATTCATGGTGGCCGGGAAATTTTTTGTTAAAAGTACATTAGCCATGAACGAAAAAATGTTTTAATTTTTAATCTATACTGATTTCATCGAACTTCACACCTTGAACTTGATCACCTTTATCATCTACCGGAGCTACCCTCTTGTCTTTATTTGTGTGGCTGATGAGCTTATAAATTTTCTTCTTCTCATCAACTACAGCTTGATTCGACTTCTGTTTTATGAACTCTCCTGGGTTCATAAGAAACATAATCAAATCTGGCGCCTCTTCCGGATTCATCATCATCTCCCTTACCCTATTAAATGCCTTAGTGATTCCGGGATTCGATTCAGAAGGTTTTAGGGCAAAATCAAGAGCTTTAGATACCATAGTGTCATTTAGCTGATACTTTTCCTGGATAGAAGACTTAAGGTCTTTCTTATACCTTCTAAAATCTTCTGCATCCTTCGCCTTCTTTTCGGCAGCCTCTTTAGTACGTTGCTGGATAATATCATCCATTCTCTTATCAAGATCAGCCTTGTACTTTATAGCCTTTGCTTCAACATACTCTTCACCCTTATTGATAATGCCTTTGAAAAACTCATCAGCTTCATCTTTAGGCAACCCAAGAAGATCAACATAATGGCGAACGATCTTTATCTGATCTGCTTTGTTTTCAATGTCAAGCTTTTCTATAGGAGCGACATTCGTATCATATTGCTTAAGAATATCAACGATATTCGCGCCGGCCTTATCAGCCTGTATAAGCTTCTTAGTAATATCAGAAACAGAGGTAACATCTATCTTATCCTTAACAATGTCCTCTTTCTGGCTTTCAAGGACTGTAGATAGTATGTCACACAACGAATCTTCTTTACTAAAATCAAGATCATTGATAGTAATCTCTTCGCCATTTTCACCGCTAAATACCACATCTTTCAAATCGGGAATAATCCCTCTTGAAGAAAGAGCATCCAATACTTTTCTGTAATTGACAACCGGGGTCTCTACCTGATCCTGATTAACATCAACTACATTCTCTCCTCCCTTTTTATCCTCTTTAGGATCAGGAGTAGGATCAACAACCGGATCTTCTTTAATTTGAGAACCTTCTTCTACAGGCTTCTCATCTTTTTTAGCCGGTTCATTACCATTAATAGGCAGAATATCTTCTTCCCTATTATAAACATCATCAACCGGACCGATACTAAAAATATCGTCCAATTCTACTATTCCATTTTTTTCTAATTTTCCCATACTGCAAAAATATTTAAATACCTATATTTCAGACAAAAAACTTATAAGTGTTTAATCTTCACTAAAAATTAAACATCCCCAAATTTTATTAGAGATTTTCTAATGAAATTTGGGGATGTTTAATCCTTAATTCTTATTGATTCCGGCTACATACCTTTTGGTGGCATCTTCCCTCGCTCGTTGAGCAAGCTCTTTGGATTTTAATTTTAACTCTTCCATTTTCATTCTCATTTCATCATCATGAAGTTTGGAATCGTTTTCAATTTTCTTATCCTCTATCCTTTCCTTGCTTTCTATATCAGCTTGCCTTACGGTCTGATCTGAAACAGAAGCCAGGAAGTTGAGGGAGGTGGCGTCGCTCTTGGCGTCTGCCGCCCTGCCTGCCGCCTGAATCTTCTCTTGAAGTATCCTGTATTGACCTTTCTTGTCTTCCAAAGCAAGTTCATGCTGACGTTGCTTATCCTTCTCAGCAGCTTCAGCTTGTATCTGTTGCTGGTTAAGCTGCATCTGATTCTGTTGTTGCTGCTGCATCTGACGCTCGTTGTATGCGCGAGTATTCCTTGCATTCTGTATAAGTTCCACCATAGAATCTGATGTGAAGATAGATGCAAGATCGTAAATATCGCCTCCGGCTGTATTTAGCTGCAACATGAAAGTTTTAAATTTCTCAAGCTCATCCCTTTTCTTGGAATTAGATAATGCCTGAACACCAAGATGCCTTAGACTAAGACCGTCGGTTCCTATAGATAAAAACGCTCTGGTAAGATCACTTTTTGTGTACATTACAGAAATATCCTTTCCTTCTTGCTGGCATTGTTGAGCGACAGCCAGATGAAGATCAAGAGCGCGTTTCTTGAAGTAACCGAAGTTATCAAAGTATATCTGTGTTTGTAACATAGATGCCGTAACGCCCTGCTGGACCCCAGTGGCGGTCTCATACCTGTTGGGACCGTTAATTACTTGAGGCGTGATACCAACCATTTCAAAACACTTCATCCTCGACCATTCAGCAAGCTCCATTCTTGTTTTAAGCTGCTCTGTCTGCGACAAATCATAGACGGCAAACTGGTTGAAAGGAACACCGCCTTTCGTGTTTTGAGATGAGGTATCTAATGTCAGAGCTCCTACAGACTTAGCCACATCAAGAAGGTTAGCCCATATATCAGCCACATCTTCACCCAAATCCTTGTATTCACTTGGAACCAGATTTATATCCCCTAAGAAGAATTTACCGATCTCCTTTTCAAGAATATTGTTTATCTGATTTATGGAGAAATTATAAAATATTTGATATGGCTGAATCCTGTTGGCCATAGAAGTACCGATATATCCGGCAACGGGTAGAACAAAGTCATAGATGTTACTATCCCCTTTTATCTGGTGATCGATAGGTTCTCCATCCAGATACAGGTTATCCTGAGCGAGAGCCCCGCCACTGATCTTAACTCCGTACCTCACCTGTGGAACGTAATCTACGAAATAGGTATTAATCTCCGGGTTCTCCATTCCCTTACTCATGGTCCTGGTAATTTTCTTAATACCATTTTCCTGTAAAAAGTCTTGAAGAAGCTCGTCGGTTACCATTTCAGTAGTTACTAATCCGGTTTCAGTTTGGTAGGTAATTACATACACCTGAGCCGGAGATACCCAATATGATTCAGTTACCTGATACAAATCACTACGAACATGCTCGTCGCTTAAACTCTGGGCACGGTTATAATAATTACCATGCTCTAAATTTGGCATGAATCTGGTTCTGTGATATTCGTTGCCATTACTATCGTATCCGGTATATGTGCCGGCTGGAATACCGTAATAATCCTCATAAGCTTTTATAGAAGCATAATCATTATATCCTTTCCAAGGTATTACCTTATTCTGATATAACATCCCTACACTCGCCGATTTGGATAAACTTACATAGCTTCCATTATCACCATTGTTATAAGTGCCATTGAAATTATCAGCACCTCCTATAAGCTTTTGCTTGTCTTTTGCCGTAAGAAGATGCCCCCACCTTACTATAATATCATTGGCAGTATAATAATGAACACGACCAATATAATCCCCATATTGAGGATACTTGCTATCTAATGTCTTAGAATAAAACGTATTCAACGGAGACCACCTCTCCGGCTTATAATAGTCGTATCCTACATGATAATTTCTAAAGCAACGACCGGTAAGAAGATAGTCAATGAAATTCTCGGTGTCTATCTCATCCATGTAAAAACGCCCCCTGTCTGCTTCAAGCGTATGAGAACCCCATATAACCTCAGCAGTCTTCCATTTTGTATTCATGAAGTTCTCTATCTCAGGAGGGGTCATAGATGCTTTCACCTCTTGTATCTGCTGAGCATAAGCCTGCTTTTCTTCTTCGCTGGCAAAATTATTATAATCCGGATCCAATCCTCTATTTAATAACTCTTGCCTAACCCTTCTGTCCAATTCCTCTCTAATGTAATTATGAAGAAGATTTTCCTTCGTGGAAGAATACTGATTCACTTCAGATTCATCCAGTCCAACTACATTATATTTGTCAGAAAGGTTGCCCAACCATCCTACAAAAGCGTTTACGATCGTACCTATTATATCATAATGACGTAAGAATGATGGAATATTTACATTGTCCCTTATAGACTGAACATCCTTAAGATAAGGAATTACATCTTTCAGCTCCATAAATGACAGCTTCCCTTCCATCATCCTATAAAAATCCTTGAACTTTTGGTTCTCATCAAGCTGCTTCAAACCAATCAATTCAAGAGAATCCATAGTGGCTTTAAACCACTCCTTGGTTTTTCTCTTAGTAGGTATAGCCTGTACCGGCAACCCTGAAAATACTCCTCTGGCCGGAAAAGCCTGATCTCTGTTAAAATACTCCATGAGCTATGTTATGAAAAATATTAAATTCAATAAAATCTATTATGTTTCTTTATAAGTTTCCAAATATACTCATTTCGTAAAATACATTCGTAATCCTTACCGGGTTAAACAATAACCCTCTATCGATTATCCTACGAATTGATTCACAGGAATCACCGACTACTTTTCTCATAATGTTTAATGCCCCATTGACATCTGCATTTATGAGTTTTCCTACTGAAGATTGAAATAATCCTCGTTTCTTTCTTCTTCCTAAATAGCTATCATGTTTTCCTATCTTCTCAAATGCCAATGAATCACATTTTGAAGTATATGACTCTTCATGAATAACTATTTCAATACCAGCTAATTCACATTTATATTCTAAGTAACTTACCAATCTCGCAAAAGGGATTTGTGTGAATTTCTGGTTATTCCTTTTTCCCATATTCACATTCTGTTTCCATCCCTTGTTATAGCCTACAACTAATTTTGTTATCTTAGAATCGACAAGCAAATCAACTATCTTTCTACTGATTTTATGAAAGACATCTTCTATGTACTGTTCCCTATCATAATATAATTTCTTTATTCGCTTTGTTATTCCTTTTATCTTTTGTAAATCCTTGATACTATTTAATTTAGCAAGTGTTTTATTAAATAATTGATTGTATGATTTAACAAATTTACCACTAAACAAAACAGTAAAATCCTCACTTACTAATGTTGCAAGATTATCAATCCCTAAATCGATTGAAGCAACTTTCTCTTCCCTACATTTAGATACTCCAGTATCTTTTACCTCATAAATGATTTCTATTTTATATCCACACGCTAATGGTTTTATTCTAATCTGTTTGAAATCTTTTATCAAATCAGAATACTTTTCATATTGAGGAATACTTATTGAAATATCTTTTGATAGGATTATTTTTCCATCTTTTATTTTGCAACTCTGATTCGTGTAATACAAATTAAATTCAGATCCTCTTTTTCTATAACTTGGAAGGCCTGGTTTTTCCCTATACTTATTATAATTTTTCTTATAATCTTGGACCGATTTGTAGTAACCTTTAATGTTTTTATCAAGAATACGAAGAATTTGTTGTGAACATTGCGCCTTTAATAATTTGTAATTAATATCTCCATCCAAATTCTTGGTATTTTTCATGATAGCATCAAGTTCAAAATAGGACAACCACTTATCTTCTTTAGAAAGTGTTTCTCTGAAAATATACAATGCCTGATTGTACAAGTTGTTGCTAATCTTGCATAAAGATGATATATTTTCATTTTGTCCTATGTTAAACTTATATACTAATCTCATGATTTTTAATACATTAAATGCTATTTACAAACCATACATCTAAGATACATATTCCATTTATATTACAGAATAGAATCAATTATTTTTAATGTTATTTTACATTATATGTTTTTTCACAAAGATAGGTAAATTGTTCTACCTATCTCATTCTGTAAGGGTTATGTCTTCTTACCGTAAATCCTTTGACCTGTTCCATCTTTTTACGTTCTCTCTTCTTTTGATTCTCCTTCTGAGTCGTACTTTCAGGCATGTAACCCATATCATCATAATACTTAGCCAGGAGAAGAGCGTGGCCGAAGGATATGATACGGTCGGTGTTGGTCCCAGGGCCGAAGGCTATGATCTCATCAAGAAGTTCTATATCAGGGATACGGTAAATACCTTTCTGTGTTATTTCATTACCATCATCATCATACCCAACAACAACATCCTCCCAACAATATTGAATAACGGTATTGAAAAGCATGCGCTGATTGGGAACCGTAGGAGCCAAACCGAGCTTGTTGTTCTGACGGGCTCCGGCACGGATAATCTTACCGGCAAGACGTTCGCCATCTTCCAGCAACATAAGCTGCTTATTTCGTCTCGTAAGATAAAATTCATACATTCGGTCGGCATTCTCCATAAGACACTTAGCTCCATACGCCTCTTGAAGTATTTCACAATTCCTACAAAAATCATCGGAAGATGGAGGACGTGATGCGTATGATGCTACTATGCAATAAGCAAATGGATCGTTGATTTTTACATATCTTTTAAGTACATAAAACGAACCAACAGAATCAGTATCAGCCTTGTCAGATTTATAGGGGTCAAGCGATGAGACATAAGTGTAATCAAAAACACCTCCTTCTTCTGGTGGATCCTCATATATAACAACAGGAGCATCTATGTTACCACCTTGGAACGGATAATCAGCAAGCTGCTTATCACTAAAATTATACCCCATTTTCATGCCGTCTATCTGATAAATATCCACTGTTTTACCAGGCCTACCTTCTTCAAGAAGACGGCTTTTGTGCTTCAAAGCATCTTCTACAGGAAACCTATTTACATTCGTATTAAGAAAACAATCATCTATAGACAAAGGAAATGCCATTCGTTCCTGAACGTATAAAGCTCTATCCTTTTTGACAAGTTCATCAAGACGAGATTTTATCTTCTTAGTATTATCATCAAATTTTGATACCTGAATATCTATTTTCTTAAGACCTGTAGCTTTCTCTATTCCAAGGTACTTATCTAAGGTTGTTGTTTCCTTATCATAAGCATGAGACATCTGAGCAGGAACAAAACAACCGGATTGACTAATACGCCAAGTTGGTTTTAAACAACGTTTATTAAGCAGATCATAATTCATGACAATAAACCCGTATTCAGCAGGGTTATTCATCACTTTTTGAGCATCTTGAGACTTTTCAACGTTGCCGCCCGTACCGGAGCATATCATCATCCCCCTCATTCTACCGTGCATCATATGGGCAGGACGACCTTGTAAGTATGCTGCTAAAAATGGAAATTTACCTACCTCATCATAAATAGATGTATATGGTGTTCCAGATGCGGTCTTAAGAGAGGCACCGGCTTTACCGCTATCAATATTGGTAATACGAATACGAGCGTGAACGTCACGAATATTGTTCACCGTCTTAGTACCCATAATAACCTCTTTAAACCAATCATTACCTGTTCTATTTATTCTTAGATAAGGATGTATATTATCAAGACCAAACTCAAGATACTCACCAAGACTCATAAGGTCCTCCTTACTTGACCCAATAACATTATGCGTCAAATTGTACGTCATTGTAGCATTACGAGCCAAAAACGAGCTCATTATGGCCGTATTATGAGTAACGATGTAATTGGTGGTCAAAAATAAATGAGAGTCATTATCAACGGTTATACAAGTGGCATGCTCCTTTCCGTATATCGATATGGATCTTATTTTTAATTCCTTACGATTCCTTGATAGTATAAGTTTGTTCCCCTCCAATTTAGCATACCAACCTGAAGCCCAAAACATACGTTGTACAAAATTTATGACATCCATGTCAATATGAGACAACGTAAGCTCTTCTTCTCCGGTTACTACGTTTCTGAAAGAACGAATGAAGTTTTCTATAAAATCTTTCTTTTGATCTATGGACGATCTTAAAAACTTCTTACAAACGTATTTATCAAAAAACATATCCCCTCCATAGCCACCGAGATAAGCCGCCAGCATCGAGGCGTAGGCCGACGGCGGAACCGGCAGCTTTGCCGTAGGGTAGTTCAGGGCCTCACCTACTGGAATAGACATACTCTTATAATCTAATCCAGCTATGGATCTAAGACTCCTAACATGCCATTTTCCGCCATGATTGACACGCCATTGGTGATTTCCGCAACAAATAACGTTACGACCGTCTTCAAATACGACTCTGTAGGTAGTTACTTTTCCTTGAGGATAGACACCTACGACTTCTACCAAATTACCTTTATCGTCATATATCTTATCCCCTACAACGATATTTCCTATCATCTTTTCCCGGTCCTCAAGATAAAGTATCTCAGAGTCAAGAAGGGCTTTTCCAAAACGACGGCACCCGAACATGAATATTCCTTTATTCTCTTCTTCAGCCTGCTTTAGAAATTCGGCAAACATCCATTCATTATCACGAAGCTGAGAATTTCCAGGAATACGATCATCTCCTACGTCAATCATCATCTTCCAGAAATTGATATGCCAGTATAGCCAAGGATGGATAAATACACCATTTATGGTAACACCGTTAAGGAGTTTCATAGCCTCATTTTCCCAGAATTGCTTGACATCATCGTCTTGCTCTTCATAAGAATAAAGGTCATTCCATAACGGAATATCGTTACCCATATTTATATAAAGTTCTTTACTGTTAAAATTCATGGCAAAACTATTTATCGAGCTTGTTCTTAGCTTCATTCTTGACAAAAGACTGAATACCTGATACTGTTTGTCCTCCTTTTAGACTTTTCTTGTTTTTGGCAGCCTCAAGCTGATTATAGACATCCATTATCCCACACATCTTAATATAAGATTCAGTCCATTGCATTAAGCTATCAGACAAGCTTTTTTGAAACCTAAATTCTTTCTCTCTCTTATCGGAATCTTCTATTTTATCCCAAGGGTTTTCAGATAGATAACGTTCAGCCTTATCTATCTGATCCCTTAGCACAAGAAGTTTCCGATCTACGTAAGAGACATCATCGTTAGTCGGCTTTCTTACCTTCATTATTAATAATTTTTAAAAAATCCTCATACTGAGACTTAAGCATATTAAACCTGTCTTCAAGAGAAGATGGATCAACACGATACTTACACATGTTTTTTATTCCTTCCTCAACAGATTCGTCTTTGAATACAACAGAACCAGTATTATTATCAACGTACATAATAAAATCTGATTCTCCGTCATTTACTATCCTATCAAGAACCTTCTTACTGTCATCATCTACATTGAGATCATGACCGGCGTTAATAGATAACCTGTAAACGGCCTTTATAGAAGAAGATACTTTCAGCATCTCTTGTTGATACAAGTTGGTCATAAACGACTTTTCCTCCAAATCAATAAAGTCTTCTAACTCTATGTTGTTTTCCTCATCCTTCTTCCTAATAATATCCTTAGTTATCTCTTCCATCTCCTCTCCCACCTTATCTTGCGCAGACAGTAGATGGTTGTAATAAGAAATAAGATGTTTTATATCTGAATCAAAATCAATCTTCTTCATTATCAAGAACCTTTTTATCATGAATAATAACGTCCATCAACTCCATTGATAAATTATAATCAGCCACTTCAAAAAGCTCGCTGTCTGTCAACGTCCTTAAAAAAGAAACAGACAATCCTCTTTTCTTTGCAAAAGATCTAAGTACGGCATAGAGAATGTCCCCGGCAGAATAATCGGGGAGATCGTCACAAGATGCCTGCAACATAGAAAATAAGGACTTCCTTTTATCCTCGCATTGTAAATGCCTTGCTTTACCACATCCGCCCATAATTTAACTTTTTTGAATTATAGTACCTTCAAAATTAAACGGAATCTTTTCCTCTTTTTGAGACCCATCTTTTTGATAGTGAATAGTCATGTGCTTTACGAATCTTCCTATTCCAAATCCTGCTGTATGTATCTCTATATTGAACTTAAAGTGACGTGAGTCAATGATATTCAAATTAGATGACGTACAACCACAAGATGTCTCTGATGCTGTTATCTTCATATCATGCTTCGACTCAAGAACGAATGAAAACCTTATACTGTTCCCTTTTTCTACCGGTTCGAAAATGATTTCAAATGATTTACCGTCTTTAGAGAGGTCAATATTGTATTGCTTGTCATCTGTAGAAATAACATTAAATTCATCAGAATCCATTGTAATAAGTTCTAACCTGTTCCATCTTGACTTCTCATCATAAAAATCAATAGAATACTGACGGTCCATCCACGAAGGACGGGGAAGCCCCTCCCCAAGCGCACATTCCTCTGTCTTGCTCCAGGCCTTCTGCTTGATGAAGCACGTACATACCGAACAACGATTTTTACCTATTTTCTTGCTTACGTACAAAGAAAGAGGAAGCATAGAGTTAGGGACGTTCTTGGTATTGAATTTACATCCTTCACACTTTTCAAGACGTTCCTTGTACCAATCAGGATAATCTTCTTTTTTTCTTGGAAGTTTTTTTAATATCGTATCCATAAAAGCATCGTATATAACTTCCGCTTGCAAAATCTTTTTCATGACTTATCTGTTAAATTCCTGTTCTTGAATATTTTGTATTTCACTAAAACTATGACCCTTACGAGATTTAAAGATAGATAATTTGTTGTGTTTTATCAACATATCCCCACCTTTTATCTCACCTGAGTCATAAGCATCCTTTATCATCCTTATCTTAATATCAAGACACTGAAGTTCTTTTTCCTGATACTTAGATAATTTTTCTACCTTGGATTTAAGACGCTCAAGATTGTGTTTGCGCCTCTCCATCTCATGAAGGTTACAAACCATATCACCCACATACGGGAACGATACAGACACGTTATCTGTGTACGTACATAAGTTATTGGCATAAGAAATACTGGCTCTGAAAACGTCACGTATTTGGTTTCGGTCGTAAACGCCCCCGGTCTTATCCATCACATCATCTATAATATGTGACTCAAATGATATAGGGAAATCATTCTTCGCCATCGGCTTCAAAAGTTTTCTTCCTGTAAAACAAGGAAACCAACGCACATTGATCTCTTGAACCCTCCAATACAAAAAGACGGCGCATGTTCTCTATATCCGGGCACAAACACCTTGTCCTGTAATTCCCTTCACGGTCAATCAAAATACCACGCTTCTTCATCTCCGTATCCAAAACCGATACATATTGAAGATCGGTACTGAAACAATGAGAAAACTTCTTCTTCGTCTCATACGAATATCCAAACACAAAATAATAAGCAAGAAGATTTAAGTGCCTCGCATCTATGACATTCTTCTCATTACCATAGGCCATTAGGTATCCGTTATAAAACAGAAGTATCTTCTTAGCCATATCTACCGTATTGGAATAAGGTACTAAAAGCCTATAAGCCCTATTACTAACATCTTTATTATCACTTTCTTTCATGAGATTATCGTTTTGATACAAAGATAAGGATTAAGGATTTATAAATTTAAAATTAACGTATTTTATGACAATGGATTCAGGATTTGTCCCGATATTTGCACTGTAGCATTAAAAAAATAAGACCTTATTGTTTGACATTCATAATTTATTTCTACATTTGCTGTACGTTACAGATTAAAGAATTATTAGAAATAAATTATGATAAAAAAAATATTACTTGTCTTATCATAATTTGTTCTTATATTCTTCAAATCTGTAACGGGATTTTGGGATTTTCCGAACGAACGAAAGAAAGACATGAATCGGATGGATATCCCCAAAAATCCATCCGATTTTTTTTTGTTACAGATTATAACCCCAAATAGTATTAACCTGATATAATTCTATTATAAAAGTTTAATACATCTCTTTCAGAGATCGGGTTATTAGCCTAAGTGTTGAAACAAACACTACGTTATTTGAGAATAGATAGTTACCTACGGATGTTTACCCAAGTCCGTAGCTCTAAGGATGGTGATTAAACAGGAGTAGTGTATTTGACGAAACAGTGTTGCCATTATATAAAACCTCTTATAACATTGGCGATGGGTACTAACAGGATGAAATATTCCTGACTTATCCCTAACGGGATTTACATCTACCAAGGAGACCGAAAGGTCTCCGAGGGGATGTATTAAAACGGATGAATAGCTTTAAATATATTTAATAGAATATGGGATATGAAGCTACAATTAGGTAGAAATATTAACATAAGTCTTAGACTTTTGGAGCAGTGGTCATCAGATTCGCTGTTCATGGAATTGTATGCTTTATACTGTATGATAAAAATCTCCCGCCGGGATTCGAGAATAAGATTCAAAAACCAGAAAGATCTTCTTCATAAGCTTGGGATCGGGTATTCGAAATTCAAGAACATGACAGGACATCAGATGTTTAACGAACTGTTCCGTATGACGGATAGTACGTTCGTTGCAAGAAGGTATCGTGTTAATGGCGTACAACTTACTCTCGGATGTGGGAAAGTGAATCTTCCAAAGAATAGGATTTTAATTAAGATAAAGAAAAATGAAATAACAAACCATGAAAAGGTCCTTGACAGGATAAGAGAGGCGATGTTTGTTAATTTAGTCAGAAACAATGAGTCTGTACTGAACAGTGGAGAGACAAACTCTCAGGCGGAAGTCGTAGACGGAAGCCACTCGTATTATGGATTAATTGATTCGACGATAAGTAATAAAACAATTGCCTTGTACTTGAATATAGGACTAACAAAAGCGAAAGAGATTGTCGGTATGGCGATACAAGACAAGCTCGTAAAAAGGTTCGAAAACATACAATTTATAACATACGTAGATAATCCTCGTGCTTACATTGAAGCAAACGAACATAACTACCCAATAGGTAAGCTGATTCCGGTATATAGACACGGAGCAGTTTTCTGGCAAATAGCAAATACCTGGACCTTGTATAAAAAAGGAGCAACAAACAGATGGTATTTTGGAGAGAAGGATATAGAGAAAGGAGAAAAAGAAAAAGTGAGTAAGAAAGACGATTTCAATTTCTTCTTAAAAGACAATACTCATATCCTACGTTTCCTAAACGCAGAAGAAGTTGTTTCCGAAGATGGCGAAATCCTTGGCATAGATCGTAAAAAGACAAAAGAAGAAGAAGCAAGATCATTGGCTTCTGTTATGGCTAAAGAAGCGCACAAAGACTTCTGGGACGGATATGAGCGAAGTACACAAAACCAGATTGTAAGAAAGTACTATCGCGCTATCATAGCAGAAGATAAGAAGCGCAGAATGGACATGTTCTTAAACTGTCTTAAACAATCATACGACAAGGTTAGTGGGTGGAGTAAGGAGAAGGTAGCCACAGTAAAGGCAGGCATGGCTAATGCGGAAGCCTGCTGTGCTGAGGTGGGGACGTCCGTTGCCGGGGTCTGCGGTAGAGTAAGTAGGAGAATGAAATCCTATAACAATACCGTGTCTGACAAAAAGTCAGGTTTTAATGAGGTACGGGATATGTATGCTGAGTTCGCCGGCGAGATGGCTAAAGCGGTGGGATCGGTAAGCGAAGACATCTATACGTATGTTAAGGCAGAACAGTTTAAGGAAAAGATAGAGAATATGGATATATCTATCCAATCATTACCTAATTACAATACGACAGTAGGTAATGATAAAGAATTAGATGGTGAATCTGTATTCAAGGATATACCATTTGAAGAACTATCATTCTATAATGATACCTATCTTTATCCTTCATCTCAGTATTCATCATTGTAATGTTTGGTACTTGAGAGAGGGTCTGTTCTTAGTGGTCGCCGACAGAGCCGAAAAACGATAATCTCGTAGAACATCGACGGAAACACCCGTTAGCCACCACTATGCCATAACCATATCTATACGAAACCATATTACTGTCTGATTCAAAACTACTTATCCAACTTATTATTTCTTTTTAATTCTAATTAATTCATTTTATATTTTATGTTTTATCTTGTTTTCGTACTTTTGTTTTGTAGAACAAAATCAGAAAAAAGATGGCTATAAGTTACGACAAAAAAATCATGGAGTGCGTTCTTCGTTCAGTTATGTCCGAAGGTAATGTCGCACAAGGAAAAGCTATTAAGTCTATTTGTAAGTCACCAAAACCGCTGTTTATAACCGGTAAAGGAGGAAGTGGAAAAACAACGTTCCTTAAGCGTATTATACCGGCATTAAAAAATGCGGTTGTTGTAGCTCCTACAGGTGTTGCTGCTGTTAATGCAGGTGGTCAAACCATTCATTCATTTTTTAGAATAGGAATGCAGCCGTATATACCTGAAATACGAAAAGGTGCGTTTATGGATAACTGCGAATATAAATTCAACGGAGGTTCGGAAAAGATTCTACAGAATATAAAGTATCTTATCATAGACGAGATTTCTATGGTTCGCCCTGATCTTCTTGACAACGTGGCTGATATACTTCGTCATGCAAGAGGAGACAAGGACCCGTTTGGCGGAGTGAAACTTATTATGGTAGGTGATTTATTTCAACTTCCGCCAGTAATTAAGGAGGATTTTTTTAGAGAAATATACGATACATCTTACTTCTTTAGCTCCAAGTCTCTTATGGCTTCTGGTATGGAAATGGTGTCTTTTGAAAAAATATATCGTCAGAAAGATGAGAAATTCATTAGCATCCTTAATAAGGTGCGTGAAGGGCAGATGGATGATGATGTATTTGATACAATAAACAGCAGATGTATTCAGTCTGATAATAATCAAGGATATGTTGAGATTGTAACTACTAACTCAAAAGCTACGGCTATTAACGAAATGAGAATATCATCGTTACCAGGCTCTTTAAGAAAATTAGAAGCTGTTATAAACGGCGATTATCCTAAAGATGCTCCGGTTGAAAAAACTCTTTTCTTGAAAGAAGGATCAAGAGTTATGATAACAAGAAACGGAGGAGAGTACTTCAATGGCTCTCTTGGTACTGTATTATCTGTAAAAAAGGGGGAGATTGAAGTAGTCCTTGATAAACCAAAAGATGATGAGCATACTAAGGTTGTTATAACACCATGTTCGTTTGAGAAAGTAAAATACGTAAGAAACGGATATAAGATAGAATCTGAAGTAGTAGGAGCTATTATTCAGTATCCTATAAAAATAGGTTATTCTATCACGATCCATAAAGCCCAAGGCCTGACATTGGATGCGGCTATGATGGACGTATCTAATTCTTTTGAAACAGGACAGCTATATACGGCTCTTTCAAGAGTAAAGTCTCTTGATGGATTATATCTTCGTCAACCTATTCCTAAGACGGTAAAAACCAGCGATCAGGTGGTGATAAACTTCTATAAAAGGACTCTTGGTAATGGAGGTATTGTGAAACCGGTTCCAATGGAAGAGCTTGAAAAGTCAATGATTAATTTGTCAACCGGATCTGAAATAGATTTTGCAGAGTTTAATTTATAAAAAATATAGTTATGAAATTTGGAGAAGCTTTAGAAGAAGTAAAAAAAGGTGCGTTGATTGCACGTGCCGGATGGAATGGTAAAGGTATGTTCGTATTCCAGCGCCCGGAAGATTGGTTGTCTACTGATATGATAGTTAATAAAGTAAAGTCATTGCCGGATTCGTTTAAAAAATACGTAAACGATTATTATGACGTAACTGAAACCAACATGATTAAATTTTGCGCTTATCTGTGCATGAAAGATGCTAACGATAATATCGTAAACGGATGGTTGGCTTCGCAATCAGATATGTTGGCTGATGACTGGATGGTGGTTGGTTAAATAATAGGGATATGGCAAGAGTAGATAAAATATTTCAAGACAATTTGGCTCTTATAATGAGCCAGCCGTGGGAAGAGGTAAAGCGTCCGGTCTACGGTGACGGTACAGGCGTCAAGGTGAAGCGTATCCTACAAGTATGTAACCAGTACGATCTTCGTCGGGAATTTCCTCTTGGTTCACTTAGACCTACTAATCTTAAAAATTCCATAAAAGAAATATTGTGGATTTGGCAAAAAAGATCGGTAGACGTCAAAGATCTTGGTCTTCATATCTGGGATCAGTGGGCTGATGATAATGGAAAGATCGAAGGATGTTATGGAGATATGGTGAACAGACATGTTTATATGGGAACCGGAAAAGCTCCAGAGGGTATGACAGATATCCATGATGGTCTTTACGGTTTTCTTAACCAAACAGACTTCATTCTTTGGTCACTCAAGAATGATCGTTCGTCAAGAAGAATAGTAGCATCCATGTTCGATCCTGAAACCAATGGACTAAAACCTCTTCAAGAATGTGCGTTTCAGATCAATTTATCTGTTAAAGGAGATGAGTTGTATATGACGCTTTATCAGCGCAGCCAGGATATGATTACAGCTTCTTGCTGGAATGTAGCTCAATATGCGGCGTTGATGATGATGTTCGCTCATGACGCCGGGTTAAGGCCTGCTATTTTCACTCATTTTATACAAGATATGCATGTGTATGACCGTCACGAAGAACAGGCAAACGAGCTCCTTCGTCGATCTCTCTTCGGCCCGGTTCCGCAGGTTACTATCTCGTCTCGTATGGAAGGGAAAGGATTTTATGATTTCGTAGCTGATGATTTTGAGGTATGGAATTATGAACCGAAGGAGCAAATAAAATTTGAGGTTGCAAAATGAAAATAAGCATAGATAGAAGGGCTAAGATGGTTCCTATCATGGAAATAAATGCCGGTGATGAAGTCAACGTAGGAGGCTTTGATTATGTTGTTGAAAGCATAACCCCATGTAGGAAAGGATCTTATTCAGATGCGTATGGAATTAGGTTGGTCATGTCTTCTTACAAACATGGCCAACTTGTAAGAAAAGTAGATAGTGTTTTTTCTATCGATTCTATTTTAGTATTTCTCCCTAAAGGAGATTCTGTTGTAGTAGAGTGCTCTTATAGAGAACTTGAAGAATGTTTCCCTAAAATATAGTACAATGACAGGCGAAGAAAAATGTAACCGATGCGAGCAGTTTGGACCGAACGGTCTCACTGATTATCCATGCAAAAGGATTCCATCAAGGAACTGTCCTTGGTTTATAAAAATATCGGATAAGAAATACAAAAAGATTCTTGCCGATAGGATGAAAAGAATTAAGGAGAATGAGAAACTTAAGCAAGAGATGATGAAAGATCAGGATCTTGTTGAAGAAGTAAAACAAAATACAAAAAGGTTAATGCAATGAAAAAGAAAAATATAAAACCAGAAGAAGTGGAAGTCGTTATTCCTAAAGAAGTAGAAGCTATTAACATATGTGGGGATATCAATAGTTTTATAAAACATATTATATATGTTAGCTTGGATAAGGTAAGTAGTGATAAGGCGTTTGTCAATAATGATGTTCTGTATATGGTTACATACGCATCTATAAAAGGTGAAAATATACCTGTTGGGGTATTAGCAAAACAAAAAGAAGCTGAAACAGAAGATATCGCTATGCCGTTTGAGGATATTGGAAGGGATGTAAATGTTGTGTATCCTATTGAAATAGGAAAGATGTTTAAAGGATTTTACATTCTTAGTAATGGTGCTGTGGCTATTGATTACGAACTTACAGACAATGGAGGCTTTGAAAATGACGATAGCATTGGTAAAATCGACATGAATCTAAATTGATATATTATGGTATTATATATAGCAGCAGATCCTGGAAAAGACGGAGCTATAGCCTGCATCGATCAAGACAGCAAACTAATATCAAGAATATCCACTCCGAGAATATCAGCTTCAGGGCCGGTAGACTTGACTAAAGAATATGTTTTTTGCCGAGATACGATCGTAGAAAACAATCCTGATAGGGTAGTGTTCGTCATAGAGGACGTCCACGCCCTATACGGGGTCAGCACGTCCTCAACAGCCTCCCTCATGGAGAACAAAGGCCAACTGCATGGGCTGTTTCTCTCCCTCTGCATGGCATTTACGGACATAAGTTGTTCCGTTAATTTCATAGCTCCTAAAACATGGCAGAAATTAGTTTGGAGGCATTCTGATAAGGTTATGGAAGCCAGTAAGGTAAATACTAAGAAAACGTCATTGGCTTGCGCTAAAAGGCTGTGGCCGACAGATACGTTCGTTAAAAACGAAAGATGTAAGACGGCCCATGACGGTATAGTTGACGCGATGCTTATAGCAGAAGCAGCAAGAAGAAGTATTTAATCTATTTTAAATCATTTTAAATCCAATTAATTCGTAATTAGATTTTAAAATAATACATTTGCAGTGTTAGATAGTCATAATCGTAAGTTTTAAAAAATGAAAGTAAGAGTTCCTGGCATACTAATGAATGAGAAGCTTTCAAATATTTCAAAGATGTTTGATAAGGTTCTAAAGGATTGTGTCACATCGAATATAAAAATTACTTTATATTTTGATCATATCCGGATACAAGCCATGAACGAACGTATAACATATACGGATGATATTTTCGATGTGAATACTGATATTTCTTGTGACCAGAAGTTTTCTCTTTTAGTAGATGCCGGGACTCTTATTTCATTTTTTAAAAATCATAACCAGGATATAGAGATAGAGATTAAAAATGATTACAGTATCGTTTTTAAATACGATAGAGGATCTTTTTCTTCTACTTGGATTGAGGATAAGGCTTTCCCTGATTTCTTTTATCCTGTAGGTGACGGTATTCGTGTTATGAGTTCGTCTTTCATTCAGTCTATGAAAAGATCTTTTGCGTTTGTTGGATCGGATGAATTTAGACCAGCTATATGCTCGATTCTTCTTAATGTGAAGAAGGACTATATTGACATTGTTTCTACTGATATGTTCCGTCTGTTTATAAACAGGAAAGAGTATGCTAATGCATCAGAAGAAAGGTCGATTATGCTAAGCGAGGTTGCGGCTTCTATCTTGTACCGCTTTCTATCTGATAAAGATACGGAGATCAGTATTTCTACAGATGGAGTTAGGACGTTCTTATGCTTTGATAATGTAATTATATCGGATATGAACGTAGAACAACAGTATCCTAACTACGAATACGTATGTAGCAAATTCGAAAAATCGTCGAGAGTTAAGTTTGACCGGGATTTACTTATATCGGTTCTTAATTCCATGACTTTGGTGGATAATGTTGTTAATGTCAAGGTAGATGAAGAAAACGGCATAACGGTAATGTCTGAGGATTTTGGAAATAGAAAAAAGATAATGGAATCAATGCCTTTGAATGCGCTCGAAGGTCCGTGTTTTAATTTTTCTATCGGTAAGGAAAATATACTGTCTTCCGTAAAATCACTTATAAAAGGAGATACTGTCATGGATTGGTCTGATCAGTATAAGATGATAAAGATGTTCAATCCTAAATACGAATCAACATACGTCTTAAATCAAACATTGTATAATCTATAAACAATTAATAATATGGCTTTTAGAGAAAACAGAAGTTTTGGTACAACTTATTATTTGTATATTAATTCAGATGGTAACTTGTATGAAAAAAGTAACGAACCAAAAGAAGGTTTTGTTCAGCACATAAATCCTAATAGCGGTCAGCCGGCAGGATATTGGAAAGAGTATTATAATGGAGTAGTTGGGTACATCAACTACATCGGGTTAAAGTCAAGTACTTTCTCTAATGGAAATACTGTTACTAATTTCCTTATCGTATTAAAAGATTACGAGCTTAATGAAAACTATTGTATTTCCATACCTCTCGTCAATCAAAAAGGAAATATCAAGGGCTTTGTTAAGAGCTTCGTAAAATACTACGAAAACATCGATTTTAGTCGTGAAATTTATTTCAATGTCTTTAAGAAGAAGAAAGATGATGAGTTTGGATCTTCGGAACTTATTATCGCGTATGCAGGAGTAGACGGAGAAAAAGATCAGCTTGTTGAACGTTTTTATAAAAAAGGCGTAAATGGCTGGCCTGATCCTGTTGAGGTTACAGGGTTTGATGGTAATAAAAGCCTTGATTATTCAGCCCAAAACAACTTTACTTATCAGAAGATTAAGGAATATTCAAACAGGTTCAATGATTCTATTAAAGACATCAGAGCTGGTATAATGGCTAAATTAGGTTTAGGAAGTAATACTCAGCAAGAGCCTACAGCTCCTCAGGCTTATACCCAGCAGGCGGCTGCTCCTCAACAGGTTCAACAACCTCAGTCTGTTCCGAGTGCTATTCCGTATCAGAATTACCAACAACCTGCTCAACGGCCAGCACAGTATCAGGCACCGGCTTATACGCCACAGCCGACTGCTCAGCCTGCTGCACCTGCCCCGGCGCCTGCTACAAGGAGCACCAAGCCTCAGCATCAGACGCAGCCGCAAGCACAGATGCCGAACTTTCCTCCTATGGAAGAAGATGACCTTCCATTTTAATATAAACATCAGCCCAGGAGAATAATATTTCTTGGGCTTTTAAAGATTGTGTAGAATGACAGTAGAAATAGTTACAAGATTTCCCCTTATTAAGCTTCGTAGGAAAGTGACAGAAGAAAGGATTATGGCGAAGCATGGGGATAAATTATGTATGATCTACTCAGAAACCAGAGAAAAATATAAGCAAGGAGATGAGTGGGTCGATGATCCTAATGATGCAGACATAAGTACTTTTCGTGAGTGCTATGAATCAACGAAGGACATAAAAAAAGAAGGTATTGTTTATTGTACTATAAAAATATGATTATGGATAAGTTAGAAGATATTGAAAGACTTCTTTATGAAAAAGAAGATAATAAGAAGGATACTGTTTCTGAAAAGAACAACAAACATAAAAAAGAGGATAAGGTCGTTAATAAAATACCTGAATCGTATTTGACTCCAGGTTATCAGAAGACTGTGCAGGTAGGTATTAAGAAGCTGTATCCTGATGTCGTGGTACCTGAATACAAACATGATGGCGATGCATGTTGTGATATTCGTGCATATAGAGTGGTGAAGATGGTGAATGACATGGGAGTGGAAATAGATGTTCCTTCCGATTTTGAATCAATCACCTTATATCAAGGCTATTCTGTTAGAATCGGAACCGGCTTCAAGTTGAATATCCCAGAAGGATGGTGTGCGAATGTAGAAGGAAGATCAGGATTCTCTTTTGACGAGGGAGTGGTAGTTACTAACGCACCTGGTAAATGCGAATTTACCTACAAAGGAGAGTATATGGTTAATCTTACTAAAATCAATAAAAAACCGACCGTAATCCATAAAAACGATCGAATAGCTCAGATGGAAATAGTTCCACAATACAAAATGGTATTGGAAGAGGTGACAGATATTGAGGTAGAAGACGGAAATGAACGTGGAGAAAAAGGTCTTGGTAGTTCTGGAGTTAAGTAATGTTTAAATATTTTGAAAATGAGCATGTTAGGTTTTACATTCATCACAGACAGCAAGCTGTCAATGTACAGGGAGAAAGCTATTAAATCCGAAAATCTTGCAAAAGAAATTGAGGAAATGCAGGATAAGGCTGATTTTTACAAGGAAAGGCTTTCCGAACTTAAGTCAGATATAGCTTCAAAGGATAAAGAGATTTTATCTATTGGCAAAGATCTTTCTGAGTCTAAGGAAAAGATTGACGCCTTGAAGGAAAATCAGAAAAAGCTGATAAAAAGCGTCAAGAAGAAAACGGAAGAACTTGACGCGGCCAAGGCTGATCTTGACAAAGCTAAGTCTGATCTTGATGAGGCTAATTACAAAATCAGTAACTTGGAAGAAAAGAGAGACAGTGTCTCATATGAATTAAAAAAGAAATCAAATGCATTGATTGAAGCCAGGATCAGAATCGGAGATTTGGAAAACGAGGTTTCGGTTGGGTCCAAAACAATACAAGAGTTAGAATCGAAGCTGAAATTAATGCAAGTAGAATTAAGAGGCTACCAGATAGGTATAATCGGTAAAGACAAAAACGATGTCGCTGAGCCGGAATTGGATAAAGATGAGGAGTCAGATAAGGATGTGGCAGAATCGGAGAAATTTGATAAAAATAAGGAAGTTAAATACAATACGCTTCTTGATACAGATGTGATTCAGGAAGAAGCAGGTGACATTGTGGAGCCCGAAAACGAAGCTGAACGAGTAAAAGACACTAAAAAGAAGAAGAAAAAAAAGAAGTAGGTATTTTAATCCTTTTTATATTTTAATGTTTGCCATATTATGGGTTAGTACTTAACTTTGCGTTGAGAGAGTTTTTAGGATAATTATTGGTTAAAAATTTAGCTGTTATATGCAGGCGTCTGTGAAGGCTCCTGCATATTTTTAAGGTCCTGTGGCTTAGTGGTGAAAGCAAGATGCTCATAACATCGAGATCGTGGGTTCAAATCCCTCCGGGACCACTGTCCAATGGTGTAGTGGTAGCACAACAGATTTTGGTTCTGTTAGCGGAGGTTCGAATCCTCCTTGGATAACGGTACATATTTTGTGTAAAGTGTTAATTATCTAAGTGTTTGTGGTGTGTGAACATAGCAAACATTAAATGGCCCATTAGTTTAACGGATAAAACCCTTGAGTCCTAATCAAAAGTTGCCTGTTCGATTCAGGCATGGGCTACATGGCTTGTTGGATGAGTGGTTTAGTCAGGGATCTGCAAAATCTCGTAGGGCGGTTCGATTCCGCCACAAGCCTCTAAAAAAGTAAGACAATGAACTACCCAGAGCAACAAATGCTTAAGATCCTTAATAGGGATCTGTTAAGTAATCCGATGTATGTTATTAACAATCTTCATATATATGATTGGGAATCTGACTTCCTGGCCATAACAAGATCATTGTACGCTTATGAAGTAGAGGTCAAGATGTCTAAACAAGATTTCTTTAACGACTTCAAAAAGGATAAAAAACATAAAGTTCTTAAGGACGGCATTATTAAGGTAGGTGGTGTCATAAGCTATCCTCCAAACTATTTCTACTACGCCTGTCCGCCTAATATGATTGACGTAAATGAAGTTCCGTCTTATGCCGGGCTGATTTATGTCGATGTTAGTAAAAATAGGAAGAACGTCGTTAAGGTAGCACCTTTAATTCATAGACAGAAGTTTGATGTAGTGGGTAGGAAACTGGTGGATAAGTTTTACTACAATATGCTTACTTGGAAGAAAAGAGCTATTTCAAACGTGTATGCTGACCCAGCCAAGGAAAGAGAGAAAGGCGTGCGTGCCGGAGCTGAGGCTGTGAGGAAGTCGGCCTGGGATGCGTTCAGGGCGCAGTGCCCGCACATTGCTTTCCCCTATGGAAAAGAATTTCCGATGTGTGACGATCACGAACAAGATCATCCCATGAGAGACTGCATACTTCAGTGTGAAAAAGGTAGAATATTTAAAAACAAATTAAAATGAGCACCCCACGTGAATTAAGCAGGATAGCTAATAGGATAGCCGGTAAGATGACTGATGATGGATGGGTCAGCCCCGGTAGGAAGAATCTTGTCTCTGATAAGAAGGTCATGGAATTAATAGATTTGATCTTTAATGAAATATGGAGGGAATTAGATGACGGGAAAAGAGTCCATATCATAAAACAGATGATTTTTAAAAAGATTTTTGTCAGTAGGCAAAAAGATAAATACTACATACAATGCATAGAAAAAAGGGACGCCAAATAGACGCCCCTTTTTGTTTTTTATAAGCAATACAGACGTGAATAATCACATCACTTCATTACTGTCCTTACCAACTTAGAAACAGCTTGTGTGATAGTCCACCTGATGTTAGCATTAACATTGATAGTCTGAGGAGTACCGTTTGTATCCAAGTTGATTACCTCCTTGTCTATTTCCAAGAACGGATCACCTGCTGTCTGGGTAATAACCGTATTAGCTATCTGACCACCAGCGGCCGTAACCTTAAGAGTATTTACCAGATCGTTTATATTAGTGTTCGCTGCAATACCGGAGAATACGATACTGAAAGCAAAGGCTCCTGTTGCACCAGGGTCGTCGGCAATAACAGCGCCGTTGCTGGTAGCCTTGCCTGCCGCCTGATAACTGGCAGGCATTTCCAACGTCAGAGGATGAGTTTTGCCCGGAGTTAAGGAGAACGTTAATTTAGTTGAGTTACTTGTACCGTTGATCGTTACAGTACCACCTCCTTTCCCTACGGATGCAGTAGGATCTATTTTTACAAACTCAGCTGCCGCAGCTTGGTTGATGGTAGCAGTTTTCTTAACACCGCCTGATTCGGCACCAAATTCTACTTGTTGCGTGCGTTGTACACGACCTTCGTATTTTTCACCTGATACGGTAACCGCCTGATCACCATCACCTGATCCCGGATTGAAGGTTACAAAACCTATTTTCATTTCTGCCATGACATTTATTTTTAATTGATTAAGATACCGACAAATATATGATTATTTTTATTATCTTGTGTCATTGATTTATTTTTATTAAATACGTAGTGCTATGGGTTTTTTATCATATTTTAATCCTATTTATTTCTTTGATGATTATTTATTATGTATGTTTGCAACATCAATATAAAACATTATAACCATGAAAGTAGATTTTTTTAACAGTAAGGATTTTTTAGGATCTAAAACTAAAGAAAGCAAGATCCGGAAGTTGTCAATCAGCAAAAGTAAGATAATGACTATCTCTGTCGATAATTTGAATTGGATGGGGGTAACGGATGCGGTTGTTATCGGCTTAGAAGAAGGGAAGATATTTGAAGGAGTTGAAAATACGGTCTTTTATCTGGCTGCTTCTGATGTTGAAGACGAGAGATCGTTTAAGGTAAATAACCTTGGTGTAAAATACAAGAGAATTTACTTAAAAGACCTGCTCGATTATCTTGGATGGGATATAGGAGAAAATTCTTATGCTGTGTATGATATTATAAAAGAAGACAGTAATCTATTCCGTCTTCAGTTTAGGGTAATAAAAAAGAGTAGGCGTGAAAAATGATGAACAATATAGATATTAAAAACAAAAGAATACTGCTATTTGATTTTGACGGGACGTTGGTTGAAACCATATCTGGAGGTCTTTATGCAAAAGATCTTACTGATATGAAGATTAAGCAAGATGTCGTGAATAGGGCACTTGATCTTATGGAGCAAAATGGCGTTAAGTACTTTGGTATAATAAGCAACCAATGTGATGTGGGTGTCGGGTTTGTTTCCGATGAAGATATTGATGCGAAGATAAATTATGTCCTTAGATGCGTTCATGATCTTGCGGTGAAAAGAGGTATAAGAGGAGTAGTGTATGGTCATTATGAGTGTTTTTCAATTGATGAACATGATCCGATGATGAAGCCTAATCCCGGTATGGTATATAAGGCGCTTGGTGCTTGTAGGTTGATGATGGATGGCATAACATATGAAGATATTACGAAAATGACGCTGATGGTAGGAAACGCCAGTGGTCTGCCAGGGCAGTTCTCTGATTCGGATAAGGTATGTGCTGAGAAGGCCGGCGTTGACTATATGGACGTTATTCAGTTTCTTGGTAAAGACCTTGATTTGAATTATGTGTTGTCCAAAGAACATACAAGTGAAGGAATAGTTATTCTAAACAACGATCATATATATATCCTTGAAAATCCTTATGGGGTTGATCTTAACATAAAAATTGAATTAAAGGATATTTATCGTTCGGAGTTGGTTACTCCTCCTATTTGTAAACCTCCTTTATTTACTTTGAAGTTGCGTATTAAAAAAGATCAGGATTATAGAGGATATAGCGATATTATAAGAATAGATAAAGGAGACAATAATATTACATTCACAAGTTTGTATCATAATCGCGAATAATACATAATACGATACAAATTATTTATGATTTGTATCGTATTATGTATAATAGCCAAAAGCTATTCCGATTATTAGCCTAAGTGTTGAAACAAACACTACGTTATTTAAGAATATATAGTTACCTACGGATGTTTACCCAAGTTCGTAGCTCTAAGGTAAGTGATTAAACAGTTCTGGTATTTGAGGAACAGTGTTGCTTACGAAAACCTTAAATAACATTGGCGATGGGTACTAACAGAGTTTTTACTCTGACTTATGTTGAATAAACATTAAAAACGTTTGTAGATATGGTGTACGTACAAGACATAAATGGTAAACCTATGATGCCTACAACAAGGCATGGTAAGGTAAGACGACTGCTTAAAGAAAACAAGGCAGTTGTTGTGAGCTTATGTCCGTTTACCATCAAATTAACGTACGTCACATCTGATTACAAACAAGAAATTGTGTTAGGCGTTGATGCTGGGACCAAACACGTTGGTCTATCAGCTACAACGAAAAGCAAAGAACTTTACAGCAGTGAAGTAATTCTTAAAAATGATATCGTAGATCTTTTGTCTACCAGAAGAGAGCTACGGAAAACAAGACGGAACAGGTTAAGATATAGAAAACCTCGTTTTAATAATAGAATAAAAAGCAAGCGTTCAGGATGGATAGCACCTTCGGTGAAATACAAAGTAGACGCTCATATTCGTGTTATTGACAATGTATGCTCTATACTACCAATATTTCGTATTATTATCGAGGTAGCTCAATTTGATACTCAAAAGATTAAGAATCCTAATATATCAGGTAAAGAATATCAGGAAGGTGATCAACTTGGATTTTGGAACACAAGGGAATATGTTTTAGCAAGGGATGGGCATAAATGCCAGTATTGTAAAGGAAAATCGAAAGATAAGATCCTTAACGTTCATCACATTGAATCCCGGAAAACAGGAGGAAATTCCCCATCTAATCTTATTACCTTATGTGAAACCTGTCATAAGGAATACCATAAAGGTAATATAGATTTAAAAATCAGAAGAGGCAAGTCGCTTCGCGACGCAGCCGTAATGGGAATCATGAAATGGAGATTGTATGAAGAACTAAAGTCTAAATACGACAACATTTCTATGACTTTCGGTTATGTTACAAAATATAATAGAATCAATCACGACATTGAAAAATCTCATGTTTCAGATGCCTTTGTTATTTCTAAGAATTTTAATGCTATAAGATTAGGATATTATTATAAAGTAAGATTAGTAAGAAGACATAATCGTCAAATTCATAAACAAAAGATTCAAAAAGGAGGGATAAAAAGACTAAATCAATCTCCTTTTGAAGTTTTTGGTTTCCGTTTGTTTGATAGGGTTATGTTTGAAAACAGTTATTACTTTATATTTGGAAGGCGTAAAACCGGCAGTTTTAACATTCGTGATATTGATGGCAAAAGCCAAAAGAATATCACGTACAAGAAATTTAAACTATCAAGGTGTAAGCGTTTTATGATACAAAAAGAAATGAATTGATTAATTTGAATGAAAATATAGATATGAAGGTAAAGAAAACGGCGATAGTTTATCATAAATCGGATTTAGATGGCGTTGTATCAGCAGCCATCGCAACCATGTACGAAAACAGTAAAGACAGGGATGTTGTTTATATCCCGTATTCGTATGAAGATGATGTCAAGAAAGTTACCAGCAAGGTGCGTGACTTAGATGTTGTTTACGTTCTTGACGTGTCTTTCGGTGCCGATTCTAAAACGATTTTTAAAGATTGGCTTGATGAGGGAAAGAGTCTGATGTGGATAGATCACCACAAGGGAATTATCGAAGACAGTAAGACATGGGGATTCGTAGTTCCAGGGTTGAGGAGAGTCGGTTCCGGTGCGTGCGCACTTGCTTCCGACCTGCTGATGGGGAAGGTGCCGGCGATCGTCCGGTGCTTGTCAGACTACGATGTGTGGAATAAAGAATCCGGTTTAGGCTGGGATACGGTAGTAGCTGTCCAGTATGCCTTGAGATCAAAAATAAGACTCAATGTGTTAATAGCATTGTCGTATTTGTATGACCATTTTAAAGAAAATATGAAGGACAATGAGGTGGATTTAATTTTCTATGATCTCGCTAAAGAAGGACGTGCTATAATTAACTACGTAGCTGCCAAAAACGAACAAGAGGTAAGTAGGTGTTCGTTCGAAGCGTATGTTGATGAGGTGAAGGTCGTGGCGATGAATACCGCTGAATCAGGTTCTAAGGTATTTGATTCTCTTACACGAGACTGGTTAGACGGTAGGAAAATTAAAGCCCTGATGCCATTTTGTATAATGCCAGGTGGAAAAGTTAGGTTCTCTCTTTACAAATGCGTAGAAGACGGCGTAGATTGCTGTGAGGTAAGTAAGAAATTCGGTGGTGGAGGACATACTGGTGCTGCTGGGTTTGTGCTTGATGTATCAAGTTACCAGTTTAAGGACTTCATTGAAAATCATAAACTTACTTCAATTCAATAAATTAATAAGGTCGTGTTTTAAATAGGATTGGTTTCTATCAATCCTATTTTTTTTGTTGTGTGTGAGGTGGGTGGGTGATGGGAGAGAGGGTAAAAGATGTTTATGTCATGAGGTATATGAAATAGGTTTATGTGATGGGAGAGAGACAGAAATAGGTTTATGTGATGGGAGAGAGACAGAAATAGGTTTATGTGATGGGAGAGAGACAGAAATAGGTTTATGTGATGGGAGAGAGACAGAAATAGGTTTATGTGATGGGAGAGAGACAGAAATAGGTTTATGTGATGGGAGAGAGGGGGTACCTATCACGAACCTCCCGCCCCCGAAACGCGTTTTCTTCCCCACACCCCCTTCGCTGGAAAACCGGAAACGCGTTTTTACCTCAAACCTAAAAATTCGCTGATTATCAATCACTTATTTAAATTATTGATAATCAATGTATTATTATAATCTATTGATTATAAGCCACTTAAATAAGCATATATTCTACATATTAATGTACGCGTATAATACTACTCTCGTTCGTTTTATAACTTGCTGATAATCATATAATAGAATCGAAATTAATACAAGTTAACAAAAAAAAGATAGCATATATATTTGTGGTATTGATAAATGTCGTATATTTGCGTCGTGATCGAGAGAGATCACGAGTTAACATAGTGAACTTATATAGTGTACCCGTTGGGTGAACTATATATGTATCTGTAATTGCCTGCGTTGTGGGTCATTAAATTGAATATCATTTGTTTAACAATTAAAATATATTGGATATGATTACGAAAAAAAATGTAAACAAACTACAGAATGCTGTTATTAAAGAAAATGCTGCAAATTTGGTAGGTGCGGTTAAGTTGTACAACGCTCTATTTTCTAATGGTGCTGATTTGAAAGCTATTTGTAAGGCTTTAGAAATACCGGCAGAATACGCCGTAAAGGTAGCAACCCTCGCCAAAGATAAAAAACGCCTGGTGACGGTATGTAGCCAAATGTTACCGAAAGTAGATGATATCTTTGTTAAGTTTACTTTATACTCTAAAGTATATAAGGATAACAAGGTAGACAAGGAGAAAGGAATAGAGGCAAAAACGGCCGAATGGTGCGCGGAAAATGTGATTTATGGCGGGGAGTATAAATCTTTCGGTTTTTCAACCGCTGAAACATTGGAGACTAAAAAAAGCGCAAAGTGGCTTATTAAAGAAACGGATGAGTATAAAGCTACTTATGTAGCCGTTAAGATTAAATCTTATTCTATTCGCACTGTGGCAAAGTGTGTAAGTGAATACCTCGCACATGAAAGCAACCAGCAGTAACAAGGCACGGAGAGCGCCGTTAAGCTCTCCAAAGGTTTGACGCGTACCGTTAAACGCGCCTGTACGCCGTTGTCAGTGGGTGCACGTCCCGCGTATGCTTTAGACTGAAGCTGACAAAACAGAGAGTTATTTTACATATTGGAGATAGATATACCTTTGCCCTTGCCGTTGGCAATTAAAGGGCTGGTATTACTGCATGTACTACATTGGATAAATGTAGTTATGTTAGGTATGTTAGTACAGTTTGGAAAACATACCGTTGTACGCGGTTTATCTCCAGATCGAAACGTGTCTTACTTGCCTACACGTAAAATAGGACAAGGCTGTAGATTAAATTACAGGGTATAAACATGTAGCCTACCATGTAGGGACGTGCCGTATCAAAACGCAAGGACACTATGCCGTTATGTGTGGCGAAATAGTGTAGCAGACGGAAAATATAATAAAAACATAGTACGGGCCTGTACGCAAGAACTACGTACTAATTACGGGCTGTTGGTTGTAGCATAAAATTCGTACAGGATAGGAATGCGCGTTCGGTTCGATTCCGGAGCAACCTCTAAATTATAAACAATATAATAACATGGAAAGGAAATTTAAATCTTATATGGTAGATGTCCGCGGTCTGTCCAGGAAAGAAGCTAAAGAAAAGCGGAAAAGAGCGTATCGTGAATTTATGTTGTATCGTGATCTCAAAGAAGCGTATCATGCCGATACGGGAAAGGACAAATGCAAACGCAAAGTCCATACATCACGAACATACGTGAAGGAAAACATAAACAGTATTTAAACAGGAGTAGGGTTGTTCCGAATATCGGAGCAGCCCTATTTTTGTATCCTACTCTTTCTATTTACGGGTAGGATATTCTGAGAGTGAACGGCGGATGTGAGCTATATTGGTCTAAAACGAAACTAAAATATGATAGTTTGGATATAATGCCGGTATTTTGTCTATATCATGTCGTTAAAATTGGTCTAAAACGAAACTTTAGGCGGTTTTCTGACCCAAAATAGGGTGTAGGATGCCGCCTTTTTCGTCTCTATGGATTGAAAATTAAGCTTATTGTATTTTTCTCAAAAATGAGGTATGCTTGATTATCAATTAGTTAGGTTTTATAATACCCGTATTTTCGGACACACTTATTGTATTTTTTTTTATTTTATGTGGTGGTTTTTATTAGTAGCTGACTTGTATTTTCTGTCGGTTGGTATTCGTTCTATGTTGGAGTACGGACCGGATCAGTATAATATTGTAATGGTCTTTTGCTTTTCTTTATTGGCTTTGATTATAGGTTTAAATATCTATTTTGATAGGAGGAGCAGACGGTAGGGCGTGGGCTGAAGGCTCTCTATTCTCTCTATGGAATGATATTATCTCCAAATCCCCCATACTCCATGCCAGAGTATAAGCTTGTAGCGCTCTCCGTATGCCGGTAGTGAGGCCGAGAGCGCAGGTTCTATGCGGAAAGCCGGAGGATTAGCGGGAGTTGGAGAGGGGGAGGGGGAGAGAGGGAGGGGGGAGGGCACTCCCTACCAACAAAATTCAATAGATAAGCGTTTTAAAACAGTATTCTGTAGGGTTTTCCAACAAAATTCAATAGATAAGCGTTTTAAAACAGTATTCTGTAGGGTTTTCCAACAAAATTCAATAGATAAGCGTTTTAAAACAGTATTCTGTAGGGTTTTCCCACAAAATTAAGGATTACAGTGCTTTAAAACAGCATAATGTGAGTTTATTCTACAAAAATCAATAGGTTGAGAGTTGAAAACTATATTCTATAGATTAGTGGTAATCGGAATGTTTAACAATTAAAATATGGATGGTATGAACGTATATGATTTTGCACCCGATTTAGATTTGAGTAAAGAAGTAGAAGGTTCTATTTTTGGGGTGAAAGGAATAGAAGGCAGTGATGGTATAGTATATGCTAAGGTAGTTAGCTGTGTAGACGTTAAGGATTACAGTTGTGAGAGGTGTATTTTTTATGATTGTTATAAGGATAAATGTTTATTATCGCGTAGTGATAGTTGTATAGATGGAGATTGGATTTGTAAGTACGAACAGGCTGCCATAGAGGGGGAGTAGGCGGCGCCTTGGGTTAAGGCCTGCGGTTGTAGGTAGGGCGTAGGTCGGAGCAGAGCCGGAACAGTTTATTGTGGAACGTGAAAAGAACAGATAAAAAAGGAGGAGATATGAAAAAGATATTTAAGACATTCTCTATTATGCTTGTCATAGAAATAGTGTTGATAGCTATTTTAGATGCTATGTCGTAAGTGAGAAAAATTTTCTTCATTAATTTTCTTATGCTTTAGACAGAACGCTCCCGTCTGCGAAGATCGGAGCGTTTGCTTTATGGGATTCATGGTGCAGCAGGTCGGTTCGATTCCGGCGATCTCACACAACATTAAAAACAAAGGAGGAAAGAAAATGAAAGATGGTATCACATTACACCCAGAGCACGGATTGAATCCGTCTATAGAAGTCTGCATGATATGTGGTGCAGAGATGGGGATTGCTTTATTAGGGAATAATATCAAAGGTCAGGCGCCGCATCATATATGCACGGGCGGAGTATGTGACGATTGCAAAAAGATAATAGATGACGGAGGCTGTTTTATTATCGAAGTCGAGGATGGATCAGATCAAAAGAATCCGTATCGTACAGGGAGATATTGTGCGATAAAGAAAGAGGCAGCAAAGAAAATACTTGGACAGGAGCATAGTGTTGTGTACATGGAAAAGTCTGCATACAGTCAAATAATACCATAAAAATAAAGAAGGATATGTTTACAAGAGAAGAGCGATTATTCATTTGGAAAAAGGTATATGAGGAGATCGAAAGGTTAGAGGATGGGAATTATATATGCGTCATGTTGAGAAATATAGTATTTAAGTTTTTCAGTACTCCTAAAAAAATAGAATCCTTTTATGGGTTATATTTAGATAAAATGGTGAAAACATATTTCCCGGAATTGGAGGAGAAGATAAGTATGGCCACAGAACCAGAGGAAACAAGAACGTTTTATGGGTGGTTTGGTTGTCTTAGTCCAGAAACGAAGGAGGTAAGGCTGAATATTGTGAAAGATATTATAAAAGAATTAGAATAGTATTTTTGTTAATCTATTTTATTCATCAAATTAAGTTTTGGGTTTTGGCATGTCGGTTCGTGAGGATAGGCATGCCTATTTCTGCATCATAGAGGGGATGACGCGGCGTGCCGGTGCGTATGTGCCGGTCCTGGTTCGATTCTGGGCATCTCACAAACAATAAAACAAAAAAGTTATGAGAATATATAAGAATGATATTATAAAGGCGTCAGCAATAAGCACCGGAGCCGACAGAGGCGTGTTGCTGTGTTCAATAACAGATTCAGGCTTTACGTCTATAGCGGGCGTAATATCGGCTGTTAAGGATAAGTTACCAGGCAAAGATCATAAGAAGATGATTTTTGAAATACGGAATGATACGAAAAAAGAGTACGGAAGATATAATAATTGCGGAACAAAAGTATTGTAATAAAGAGTAGAAAACAATATGTTTATGTAATATTAGTTTTTTCATTTTTATTGAAAGGAGCGCCGGCCTGTGAAGGTATGCGCTCTTTGTATTTGTATAATGCATAAAACAATAATAATATGACAGAGAATAGTATAGACGTAAATATCGTACCTGTAAAGAATGGTATGAAACGTGTTGTGGTATCATATTACCATTATTCACGCAAGGAGAAAAATCATATGAGTTCCCAAACGGATTACGTTTGGGAAACAAAGAATGAAGAAATGTTTAAATACTTTGAGGCCAGGAGGACAAAAGTATTTTATAGTCAGATTCGTGCCATGTGTAGATTCTATGGCAAGAAAAATGTACGTAAATACAAAAAGCTGTGATATTAAAAACGACAACCAACGAGTTTTGTTTCATTAACGTAAGTTTCTATGAAACAATAGCAGATCCTCGATATTTCTTTGAAAAAGATTATGAAGAGATGCCGGAATATGAGGAGGAATTAGATTTTGATTTTGATTCTTATTGCAATAAGTTTATTCCTTTTGTACAGGAATGGGCGAATAAGGTGGGCGAACGCCTTTATGAATATGGTGTGAATAACATAAAGGTAATATCGGTCGGACATCCAAAAGATCGCAATTATGGTACTGATTGGATGGATGTAAGGGTAGAGTTTTGTGATGAATGGAGGCAAAAGATGTTATCTAACATTGGTAAGATTGTTAATGATGATAAATGCAAGAAGTATGCGGAGGCTAATTATCGGTCGGTATCAGGATACATCTTTTTAGGACCTGAAGATTTAGAGGAATTTGAAAAGGAAATAATAGAAAGAAAGTCAGATTCGGGATATGATGTAACAATATTGTTAAATATGTATCTAACTTTGGCTTTTGTAAAAGAATTTGGATTTAAAGCCGGAGAAGCATGGAGTGAAATAACAGAATATGCTTACGGATGTTTGTCGTATTCTGATTTTGCAACAACAGAGATGCTTATACCGGAAGGTTCGGAGCATTTATTCAAAGACATTTACACGGCAAAGGCCGACGAATTATATCATCATGTCCTGGATAAATTCGGATGGGCGTGGCGTGATCCGAAATATAAGTCAGAAACAGAATTATGCGCGATGCTAAAGTGGGTAAAAGAAAAAGGCTTGACCATTGAAGAGTTAAGTATTTAATTGTTAAACATAAGGCAGTATTGGTGCGTGAGTATAGGTGCTGCCGTTAAAATATTTTATAAGATGAAAAAAGAAGAGATTCAAACTATTTTATACACAATCAAAGAAGGAGACAGTATTAAAATCAAAGTACAAGACAAAAGTGAAGAAATAAGACTGCGGGATCATGTAAGAAGAACGCAGAAATACGGATACAGGTTTTGTTTGTCTCATTTACATGATGGAATTTTCTATCTGGAGAAGTTGGAAGAAGGGGATAAGGATAAATACTATAGAGTAATAAACAGAGGAAATGGAAAGACCGGAGTATAATAAGCTACGCAAAATGGCTAAGACTACTCCAGGTCTGATAGTGGACGAGGCGCAAAACATGATACGTGTATCGCTATACGATAATGGGGAACTTAAGAAGGTGGTAGTGGTAATGAAATGCGATTCTTTTTTACAGTCAAAAAGTAAAATAGAAAAGATAATGTTATTATCATCTTCTATAGAAGATAGAAAAAACAAAGAAAAAAATAAAACAAAATCAGAAAATGAACAGAATAACAAAAATAAGAGAAGAAATAGGAGGAAAACAGGTTGATTTAACCTTTTACGGGCGCTTTTGCAGCCTTATCGAAGGTGATAGAAAGATAATACTAAAGGCAATAAAAAACGGTCGTAAAAAAGGCGTAATCGGAGCCATTCAGCCTGGGAGGCATGACAGAATTTGGACCACATGGTCTATTGCTTTTGATGATTTGAAGGTAGGGGATACGGTAGAGTTCAGTACATCTGGAAAATACAATCCCGGATTTCATACTACGGAGACGTATGTAGGATGTGTAGAATGGATAAAAGGGTCGGAATGTGCGATAAAAACCGGTAAGGGAATAGCAGTAGTATTAATTAAACACGTAGAAAGGGTAGTAAAATGATGGGGTTGAGAGAATTTGTAGAACTTTTTGACAAGAATGAAGTAAAGAATTTGTTTAATGCATTGTCTTCATGTATAGAATACGTAAGGATAGATTTGCATGTATTTAATATAGGTGCTCATGTTACGTGTCTGTACAGTAATGATCCTGAATTGCTTTCACAGGCAGAAGGTTGTGATGTGGATATGATAATAGAGGTGCCCTACTTGTTTGAAGCATTTATGGAATACGCTTCACCGGAACTGAAAGCTTATTATGATGAACTAACAAAAGAAGTATGAAAGAGGAAGTAGAACGGATAAAGAAGTTGGTTGGCATAGATCATAATAGATGGGAGCAGCCTTGTTCATGTGATAAATGCAAGAACATGTGTGAAGTTCCTTGTATTGGTACACCAAAAGACATAGAAGCCATAATAGATGCCGGATACGCTGACAGATTAAAAGAAACAAAGTGGATGACTGGATTTAGGCTTGCGAGAGAAAAACCGATAGACATGATCCAGCCAGCAGAAGAGAACGGGTGGTGCGTGTTCCGCCGGCCGGACGGTCTATGCGAGCTGCATGACCGCGGACTAAAGCCGACTGAAGGAGTTCTGGCTTCTTGTAAGGTGCTTGAAGAAGACAATATTCCAACATATGAGACATCTGTACTTAGAGCAGTAGCTCATGAGTGGGTTAAGATAGAGAACTTCGCAACTATAATGAGGGTCGTTTTTAAATACTTGCATTACAATGAACGTAGAGAACAAGATAAATAAGATAGCTAAGATCCTAAAAGAAAAAGGATTTATTGTGTATAAGAAAGGTGGGAAAGAGCCAGGTGTGTTTTACGCTAAAGAAGGTGACAGTCGAATAGGGTTCGTTTATCCTAATAACGGATATATATACGACAGAATAAAAATGTGGTCTTTTTCAAGGGTGTATAAACCGCATAAGAAAACCGGGTCTTCGTGCTTAATGTGTGTCAGCGACGAATTTACGATAGAGAATGCGATTAAGAGCATAGAGGATAGACTGTGGGTAAATTATATAAAAGACGGTAACAGAAAACGACCAGAAGAATATAAAAACATAAGAGAATTTGTTGGTAGCTTCACTAAATTCTACAACTCTGTAGAATTAGTTGAAGTTAAGTAGTTTTCCATGTAAGTTAGTTGCCGGCACTGGTCTGTGAAGATAGGTGTCGTTTTTTTAAGAAAGGAGGATAAAGATGGAGAAAAGAGACAAGGAAATGCCTTACGAGGTAATCATACAGGAGAGAAACAAAGTGGATTTATACGGTAACGTAGTATATTATATCTATTGGTTTGATAAATATGGGAACGATATTACAAACGAATGGAAATTCTGGAGCAAGGGTCCGAAAAAGAAATATGATAGAGTTAATCGTTATCTAACGGATGATTGGCTGAAGAAATACTGTAAGAATGACAATTTAAAGATAAGGAGAATAAAGGAATGAAAACGATAAAAGTAGACAAAGTGGTTTTATATTACATGGATCGGGTAGACCCTGACGGGAACTTATACCGGTTCTATATGTATAAAGGAATGGCATCTGAAATAGAATACTTTTGCACGGAAGAGGCAGGTAATATGACCATACCAATCGGAGAAGGAAAGTATGTCAAGATCGTACCAAAAGAAATAGAGAGAATACCGGTAAGGGGATATAGGAAGCTTGCTGGAATATGGAATTGTGAAACATGTAACGGAAAGGGATGGTATAGGCTTTTTAATTATTTCAAATACAAGCCGACCCTATGTTATTTTAAAAAAGCGGGACATGATGAAAATGGGAACACAAGATACGAAATATCATTATTTAATGCCACTATGAATGTGACAAGGTATTTTAATCTGTGGAGAATGAAGCCAGGAAAGCATGCTATGATAACAAACGAGTGTGGCGCCTTGGATATTATAAAAGAAAAATTTGACAACATAAATATAGTGGAATATGGATCTAAATAAATTGTATAAAGAAATAGAAGAAGCAGAGGTCAGTCTGAATGCAAAAAGATTAAAGTACATCAAAGAAGCAGAAGCAGAAAAAAAGATAATGCTCTGTGTGTTTGATTATGGGTTGTCTACTGATAATGCTATATATTACCCTCACTTAAATACTTTATCTTTCAACTGGAACAGTTATGGAGAAAAAATCACACAGGAAGAGTTTGATGATTTTGTGAACAAGGTGGACCGCTCTCAGTTGCCGGAAGATATTAGGTTTGAGCTTAAATAAAATACAGGATATGGAAAGATTGAATTTTGAAACATTGTTTCGTGTTGTAAGATGGGATTACAACCGTTGTTTTAAGGATGAATCACTGGACAAGAATTTGTTCATGGAAAAATACGGGAAAGTTATGGGGGAACATTATTACAACAAGTTTGTCCATGAGTTTAACGGGAATATCCTGAAGATGATTGGTTACTTCAGAGGTTCCGAAAAAGAAGGGCAAGTGTTCTGCGATATGATAACCGAATGTATTGAAAAATATGAACAAAGAGGATTATATAGTAGAGGTAAGTTAAACAATTAAAAAGATATTTATATGAACAATTCAATGGTCGCTCACTTGTGGGCTCATGAACAAGAAGAATCAGCATTAGGGAGCAATTTCTTCTTTGTAGGTACAAGTATTTATTCTTATGGGCCTCACTTTGAAGTCGGGAGAATAGTAAAAAACAAACAAGGGAAGAAAGCATACCTGATAAATGAAGATTATTATTGTGCTACCACGAGCAAACATCAATGCTATGTTCGTAATGCGATACCAACTTGGGCAATGATTTTCAGTGTAGGGGATAATATATCGGATACTGGTAATATGAGGTTTGTTGCCAGCAAACTGGAATCAATTAAGAAGTCTATTGAAAAATACAAAAGAGCTAAAACAGAATTATCTTATACAGATATTTGGGGCGCTTTTGGGAATATGATGGATTACATTCAGTTCTTTAACATGGGGACTGCTAAGAGTATCCTTAAAAAGAGTGCTAATGATTGGCTTGGAACCAATCATGAATTATCCAAGAGCGGAGATAGTATCAAGCGTAAGCACGTACATGAATTAAAACGCATCTTTCAAATTTTATTGGATCATCAAGGATTAAAAGTGTTAGGGACCGTAAATGTGATTGTTGATGAAGTTTGCGGGGAAGGTACATGGATTAAGTATTTAGAAAGATCTGAAAGATGGAGAAAGGGTGAGGAAGAAAAAGAAAGAATAAAATTAGAGAGATTAAGAAAGGAAGAAGAAGCCCGTTACAAGGATTTTGATGAAAAACTGGAAGAGTGGAAGTCAGGAGAAATCAATTTCTTGAATACACCTTTCTATATTCCTGGTGAAAAACCTAACGCCTGGATTCGTATAAAAGGAAATATTATTGAGACAAGTAAACAGATAAAGATTGGAATAGCAGAAGCCAGAAAACTGTGGAGGGCTGTGTCGGCAATGCACCGGGGCGCCGAGTTTCGGCACGGTCTGGTGGAGGACGTCACCGGCCACCAGTGGAGTCTAAATCGGTACGAAAACGATTTGTTAACCGCTGGATGTCATCGGATAGCATATAACGAAATGGAGAGAATAGCAAAACAACTGGGATGGGTGTAAGTAGTCCATCTTATTTTATTAATCACATAATTAAAAACAAGAAAAATATGAAAAATCTAATTATTGTTCCGTTTGATTTAAATACGGCGAGAAAAATTAAAAGCGGAGAAATAGAAGGTTCGGTATTAATTGATAATATTGAGATAGAATTTGTATATGAGTCAAAAGACTGTGCAGATCGTTATAATTTACTTTTTTGTAAAAAAAAGATGGATCTGGAATAAGTGCTATATATGCCGATACAGAAGGTTGTGCTCTTGGCGATACCACTCTGGAATTGAGGGTAGAGGCTGGAGCGTATTTTAAGGAAGGAGATATATTAACAAGCACTAAAGGATGTCAATTCATATATGATGGACTTATTACCGAAGGGGCAATGGGAAGTATATGCGGAATGACAACATATGGAGATATTGAGTTTGATCGTTGCACATTATGGACTGATGTGTATAGCGAAGATAAAAATAGGAATGTAAGAAAGGCTATAGAAGAAGAGAAGAAATTTTTAGCAGAAAAGATTATAAAAGCCGAAGACGGTAGAAAAATAAATATAATAAAAAGATATTTAAGTGAATATGAGTATCTATTAGATGAGATGCCGAAACACGACTTCAAACCATTTGAACGAGTGCTGGTGAGAAGAACTAACCAAGAGAGGTGGAAATTACATCTATTTTCCAGAGAATCAGGAGGAGATAATAAATATGAATGCTTAGGAGGTGTAGGATTTAGTCAGTGTATCCCATACGAAGGGCACGAACATCTTTTAGGAACTAATAAAAACAAATAAGATTATGGAACATAAAATGGTAATAATACCGTTTGATTTAGAAACGGCGAAGAGAATAAGAGAAGGGAAAATATCAGGTCGGATTGTGACAGAGAAAGGACAAAATAGAGCAGAAATCGTATATGAAGACAATTCGTCAAGTTGTCCGTTATTGGTTGTAATTCATTCGATTTCTGTATCGGCAGATTGGTTTTCTGCTACAGGAAAAGCACTTAGCAGCGAAAATCGCCTCCTTCTTGAAGTTCCAGAATATGCCACATTCAAAGATGGAGATGTGCTAAGCGACGAAGAAGGAAATTATATTTTTATCTTAAATACTAATGGGAAATATTTAACATCTTTGTATGCGAGTCTTGCAGCGGGAACAAGTCTTAATATATCGGATAATATTGCTGCAAGCGAAAACAATATAGAACGTTATAGACTTGCAACAGATTCGGAAAAACAGAGGATGATTAACGCATTAAAGGCAAGCAATAATCCAAAGGCTAAGGAGTATCTGAAACGTTTCTTCGGAATTGAAGAAAAGCCGAAATATGATTTTAAGCCGTTTGACAAAGTGTTAGTAAAATATTATGAAGATGACAATTGGGAGGGCAATTTATTCATAAAAACAATTACAGACGATCAGGATGGGGAGACTAAATATGAATGTTTGAATGGGGTGGTGTTTGTTCATTGTATTCCTTTTGAGGGTAACGAGTGTCTTTTGGGAATTACTGAAAATCCAGAAAAAAAATGAAAACGGTGAAATTATCCGATTTTTCTCCTTATGACAGGAACAAAGGAGGAATACAAGAATTGCATCATAAAATTGAGTCCAAAATACTTCAGTATTGGGGCGAAGATAGTGGTATTCTGATCGGCATCACTCCGATATATAAGAGACGTTTGTGGAGTAAAGAAGTAAATGTTATAAATGATAAACAATAAATATGAAAACAAGAACATACGAAGGGGTGCAGCACGGAGACTGGGTAAGATGTGTCTTATGTGGAGCACAAATGCTTCTTCCATGTGGAGCTGACAAATGCCCGGAATGTAGCAGTGAAGGTACTTTAACGTGGGTAGATGAAGATAAGCAAGAAATGGATGCTAAACATCTGGATTGTCTTGTTCCAATACGCAAATTAGAGTTGCAAGAATATCTGTCCCCAGATATTTTGAAGATAGAATATACATATGAAAATCGAATACATACAAAAATGTAAATGCGGAGCAGTCACTATCAGTTTTGATAATGGTGCTTCAAATAGCATGTTTTGAGAAACATTTGAAAAATTGGATTTGGATACTGGTGATGCCACATGGCTTCACCAGTCCTTCTGCTGTGACCATTGCGTCAATCACTGGGGGATAGACCTGTGTGAGTGTGGATCAGGGCAGAAGGTGGGAGAATGTGAATGTGGATCCAAAAAGGCACATGATACATTGGGAATTAAATATGATTCGTTTGGAGCAATATTAAAAAACTTTGGATAATGGATATAGTAAGCAAATACACCGCCTTGTTAGGACAACAGGAGCTAAAAAAATGGCCCATTATATGAACGAACTAAACAAAGCATTCGCTTATGTTTCGACATCTCCCCTCTCCTCGACGTGGTATTGGTCCAGTACTGAGAGCAGCCAGGCCGTCGCGTGGTACGTGGTCTTCTCCAGTGGCCTCACGGGCACCGGCAACAAGCACATCGGAGACATGGTTCGGGCGGTAATTGATTTTTAAAAAGGATTACAATGATAACATCGGTAAAAATAAAAGACAATACAAAAACTCCATTTGAATATGCTTCGGACATAGAAGCGTTTGAAAATGGTAAAGAATTTATTTTCAAGCCAGGAGTGAATGTAATTATAGGTAAAAACGGTAGTGGAAAATCAACTTTGCTTAACATCATATCAATGTATGCGTTATGCGAGAAGTCCATGTGCTCTGAAATGCCGGCTGAGGCGCTGGATTTTCCACCTATATTTGATGATGATGACAAGGTTCTTGATGGGATTGACATATCATCTGATTATGCAGGGAAAGTATTCCGTTTATTGCCATCGGCGGAGATGAATCGAGATAGCGTATTGAAAAACATCAGCAATTTCGATTTGTATGTGAATAATATTCGAAGATCTTATGGAGAGAAAGTGGTGTTATCATTGGAATCACTCTTCAATTTAATGTTCGGTCAAAAGGATTATACATTTCCAATACAAGATCTTGTAGAATACAAGAAAAAATCAAATGCGTTTTGGATTAAAAGAATTGATAACCTGTTGAAGTATTATGAAAGAAACCGCATAACATTAACAGAAAGCAGTTTTGAATACACGGTTCTCATGGATGAGCCAGATAGGAATCTTGACATTGACAACGTAATGCAAATTTATAATGTATTGTCATTCCATAAACCACAAACGCAAATTATAGCCATAGTACACAATCCGGCATTGATTTACAAGTTAAGCAAATTAGATTGTGTGAATTTCATAGAGATGACAGAAGGATATCTAAACAAAATTAGCATATTTGCATCTAATTAATTGAAGTAATTATATACCATTTTTTTATAAACTTATCACAATGAGCTATTTTATATTAATGGGAAGAAGAATCCCCAAGCAAGCCATAACAGGCTTCAAATTTCAAAATGAAACAGATAACATTCGTCCTTTCTTGTCAATCAGGATAAGGGGAAAGGACGAAATTATACCTTTCAAAGATAAAAAAGGAGATACAGTCTGTAAAAGCGCATCTGTGTTCTATCTTTTCTGGGTTTGTGAAAATAGGCGACTGGTATCTCAAGATGTCGGAAGTTAAGGAATATAAGCCGGTGACTGCCGAAGACATGAACCCCTACATCTTGTTTAAGACATCTAAGTTCGGAAATATAAAAGTTCGTTTTCCGAAAGATGAAGATATGAATGCGGAATTGTTGGTGCTAGATCAACTTTTTGACGTAGAATGAATTAGTAAGGTAATTATATACCTAAAATAATATAAAGAGATATGAGCAAATACAGAACAAAAGCCGGAATAGAATGCACGGAAGAAGAATGCAAGCTAATTGATTCATTTAAGAGGCTTGCCAAAAAATGGAAGAAAGATGGAAAACGATTGTGGATATATTCAGCAAGCGGAACATTACATGTAATGATGCATGGAGATACAAACTATAATCCCACACCGGAATTTACGCAATATGGAGGCAGTAACATTGAAAATAGTATAACCATCATTGATGGAATACCAAATGATGGCGGAGATTGGTAATAATATTCATTTTTAAAAGTTAGAGTTATGAAAAAAGATTTAACAGACAAAGAAAAAGAGGAAAGAATGAATTACCTTACCATTCATAAATGTAAAAACGAGGATGAACGTAAAGAGTTAAAAGAATTATGTGATTGGTATTTTAAGGATACTCCTACATTAACTATGTCTTTTTCTTTAACAGAAGAAGATTTTCGGGTAACAATGGAAAGGGACGTGGAGTTGTCGGAGGTAGCCAGAGCGGTAAAGAATCAACACCATAAGAAGAAAATTTGAAAGGTTATGACCGACAGAGAACTTCTTGAAGAAAACAATAAGATGTTAAAGGAAATCCTAAGTTTTGTGAGAAAAGTCGATTCTGTTGAATATAGGGATCATCATGACTTTATGGAATTTCTTAGAAATGTGGCAGCCGATATATGGGTAGAATATACGGAGCCTGAACAAAGAGGTAGATTGTTTAATTTAATAAATAAAAAGAAATGAAAACAGTTTTTGATTTAAGCAGAGATGAGATTGTGGCATTGACAGACGAAGAGATAAGTCTGTATATAGACAAAGAGCTTGTTGGTAAGGGTATTCCAATTGAAGCTAAAAATTGGAATATAAAGAACGAAAAAGAAGTCGTGTATCCAAGAACTGGAGTTCCAGTATTTATGTTAAAAGATGTCGGCATCGGTTTTAGAACCATAGAAGGTGCAACTGAGGTGGCTAATTTGCTTGTTAAATATAATGCATTTAAAATAGAATCAAGGTTTCTGACAGGATCGTATGAACAGTTTTGGATCATAAAAGAAAGTGTTTGCCCGGCTATTAAAGGGGAAGCGGGGTATAGCAAAGAAGAGTTTGATAAGGTAAACAAGGAAAACCAAGATCCAGAATTGGAAAGTATAAATTCCTTCAATAACACTTTGAAAAATGCCAATGAAATTAAAGACAGGGTGTTGAAATACGTGTACAACATAAAACAAGAGCGTTCATATAACAATGACCTGGTTGGCATCTTTGAAAGGTATAAAGATATAGCAGATGGTGATATGGAGGTAGCTATGAATTTTATTAAGGAGGCCTATCCATTCAATGAAGAAACAGAGTCGTTTATCAGAAAAAAGTTTGACATGCCTATACCGGACGAATCAAAAGAGCAGTAATTAAGCTAAATTAAATCATTTTGAATCTTTTTTATTATCAAAAGACATATCTTTGTCCAAAAAAAAACAAACAGAATGGAAGAAAAAGAGATAAAAGAAGCTATGATTGAAGCCCTGACGCACTTAGAGGGGTGTAAGTATTTCGTGGCTACGATAGTAAATGAAGAGGAAAGAAGATTTGATATGAGCCTAAGAATGTCACAGCATCAATTGGCGTTAATTATAAAAGGCATCTTATCTAATAATGAGATGATGATGATGGATGTTTTGCAGTGGTGTTCTGAAAGATTTAAAAATAGTATAGAGAAAGGAAAGAAATCAACTAATTAAATATTAATACAATGAATCGATGGTTTGAAATTACGGTAAAAGCCGAGATTGATAATATCGAGAACGGCAAAAAAAAGAAAGTAACTGAAAAGTATTTAGTGGATGCCTTGTCTTACACAGAGGCAGAATCAAGATCGTTGGAGATCTTCAAGGATTTGTACAATTCTTTCGAGGTTGTAAAAATTAATCCTATTAAAGTGTCGGAAATCTTCTTCAACGGAGAAGCTGAGTACTGGTATAAGTGTAGGGTGAATTACATTACACTGGATGAAAAGAAAGGTAAAGAAAAGAAAACTCCATGCTATATGTATATCCAGGCCGGCAATCCTAAGGATGCCGAAGCTGTGTTGACTAAAGGTATGCAGGGTACGTTAGGAGACTGGAATTGCGAGTCTATTGTGGAAACGAAAATCATTGAAGTGTTTAAATACGATCTTCAGAAGGGAGCTGAAAAATTAGGCGAGAAGAAGAGTGAAGAGTAAGGCTGATGTAGTTTCCAACATAGCGCTTGTTGTGGCGATAATATCATTGCTTTCAGCAGGCGCTTTCCTTCTGATAGTGATTAAGACAGACGAGGTATCTAAATTATTAATGAACGTACCTTATCTACTGGCTTCAGCGGGATTATTCTTTTCAATAATATCATTATTATTCGAATGGAAAGCAAGGAAAAGAAGCTATACGTCTGCGAAAAATGCGGACGAAAAGTGATGATAAGAAGTCATGGCTTATGCCAGGCTTGCAGGAGCAAAGAGTTGACTCCGAAGAAAAAAGACAGAATTACATCCATTAAAAACAGCAGCAAGAAGAAAAAGTTAGAGAACCCGGATTTATCCGGGTTTTTTCGTCTTATGTTGGAGGAATTGAGTACTATTCGAATGTCTATGACTGGTAAGGCTATTCATTTTCCTACAGTATGTAACGTCTGTCACATACTTCCGAAAAGGTTATATAAGTCGGTTGCCACTTGCAGAGATAATATAGTTTTCCTTCATGAATCGGAGCATACGGTATTCGACATGTATCTTGACCGGATGGAATTTGATAAACTTGAAACAGAATTTCCTTTTGTGTGGAAGTATGCGGTAAAGAAGGTACTGGATATGGAAAGCAGGGGAATGATTAAAGAAAGAGGTAGATTAATTATTGAAATAATTGACAGATATGAGAAAACTTTATAAAATAAGAATAGAAGCTGACGATGAAACTATCTTTTATGCTCACATACGAAGAGAGAGTTATGGTAAGGATATAGCTATCGCAGTGAAAGATAGAGATAAAGATGAAGTGGAAACAGTGTTACATTGTATTAAAGAAGAATTGATTAGAGGAAGATCATGAAAGAAAAAATAAAAATATTGACAGATTTAGGATTTGTACCTATGGTGGAAGGAGAAGGAAATACGTTGTTTAGAATGAACGATGTTGTGATATCGGTGTCAGATCCCAACCAAACACCAGAGCAGTTAAAGAAGGAGGTTATGTCTTTAATAAAGAACAGAGACATAGCAGAAAGAGGCGGACAGGTTCCAGTAGTTGAAGAGCCGGCGCCTGAGCCAGAGCAGGCCCAGGGAGAAGAACCGGAAGCTCCGGCAGAGGAAGCAGATCCTAACCCTGGAGAGGAAGATTCGAATCCGTTTACAGAAAATCAGGAAACGTTAGAGCCGTTTTATATCTGTGATGAGTTAAAGAAGATTGAGACTCCCAAATTCGTAAGATTGACATTAGACGATAATCGTTTTTATGTAAGGAAGATGGATGATGGGACGGCCAAGATATATGCTTCAGTAACAACTTTAATCAAAGATGGGTATGTAGATGATAAGACCGCACTTCAGGAATGGAAGCAAGAGATGAAGATGCTTGGTCGCAATCCGGAAGAGGTGGCGCAGTATGAAGCTGATAAGGGAACGATCATGCACTACTTATACGGATTGTACCTAACAGGTAGAGATATGGTCTTAAATCGAAGTTTTATAGTTAAGACCGTACAAGAAGGTAAGCTGAAGATATCGAAGAAAAATCTTGACCGATTCTTTAACAGCATAGATGATCTTGACGATATGATTGTCAGAGTTATGAAGTTTGCCAAATTTTGTTCGGAGTATAAGGTTAAGCCGATGATGATTGAAAGAATATTGTCATTAGAGGACTATTTGGTAGCTACGCCGATAGATGCGATGGTTAAAATGACATTCAAATACAAAGAAGAAGGTTATTTTGGAGCCGTGTATCAAAGGGCCACAGGGCAGTTCAAAAAAGGTGATCCGAAGAAGGAGGTAAGAGACGTGGAGAAGGAAGAAGTGGTTATTCTCGACTTTAAATCAGGGGGAATATGGGAATCATACGCATTTCAATTAGAAGCTGAAAGAAGAATGGTTAAAGCATGGTATGGGATTGATGCACGTATTATGAACTTTTCTCCAAAAAGCACGAGCAGCAAAGGATATACGTTGAAAGAATGGACAGAAGACAGTATAGCACTTGAAAAGGCGGACTGCGTGTTCCAACAAGGTATGTTGAATCACCTTAGAAAAGATAAGAAGTTCAAAGTGAGAAAAGGAGTGCTGAATATCAATAAGCCGTACAATGAAGAGGATCATACGGTCGTGTATGATATTGCAGAGGAAATGTCTAAAAGATTTATAATATGAGGAATTAAAAATGCTTGATTTCAGAAGATACGAAAACGTACCCCGGTTTCAACTTGACCGCAGACCTGGCAGGAGCCGACTGAAGCTAACCTGCCCCGCTTGCGGGAAAAGCCGGTGCCTCACCCCTTATATTGATGTGGCAACAGGTCAGGTTGTTGGAAACGAGTTTGGAAGATGCGATCATGAACGGACTTGCGGTTATGATAAACGACCTACTGGTAAGGATGTAGGTGACAAAGATCTTTGGATTTCGGGAAACAAGTGTATAAGAGCTTATCGTCCTCCTATAAATCCTGACGTTGTAAATTACATACCTTTTAGCGAGTTTGAGAGGACTGTAGTCCCAGACGATAGAAACACCGTATTTAGATTTTTATCGTCTCTATGGGGAAAAGAAAGGGTATCTGATGTATTCAGAAGGTATCATGTCGGAACAATGGACTTATGGGGATGGAAAGGGTGTTGTATATTCTGGCAGATAGACAAAGATTTTGTATGCAGAACCGGCAAGATCATGGACTTTTGTATAAAGACCGACAGCCAGGGGAATGAGATTGATGTAAAAAGAGTGAAGGAAAAAGACGGTGACAATGAGCGGCCTCATGTTATGTTTTATCACTCGTTGCATGCAAGAGACTTCTTGTTTAGACAATGCCTGTTTGGAGAACATCTTCTAAGCCAGTATCCGGATAAGGTGGTTAATTTGGTGGAATCAGAAAAGACGGCTATTATATGCGCTGTGAATAAACCGGATGAGTTATTTGTAGCTACCGGTGGGTTGCAGAATCTAAGACCGGAAGTGATAGATGTTTTAAAAGATAGAAAGACCGTAGCTTTTCCGGACAAAGGACAAGCATTTGAGACATGGAGTAAAAAGATAGATGGGATGATGATGAAGTCAAGGATAAAAGTATCGGACTATCTTCAAAATGTTGAAAATGTAGGAGACGGAGATGATGTGGCAGATTTGATAATCAATAACAAGGTAAAAGAAAAATATCATGAGCCTGGATGTTTATATTAAGAACAAGAAGAAAGAAGATCGTGAATGGGTTGCGAACATCACCCACAACATGAACAAGATGGCACAAAGAATATTCGTATCAGAAAATAAAGAAACGCTGTACGATTATGTTTGGAGACCAGAAGAATTGGGTAGGGAAATAGATACCGATGAGATGAAGAATGTACTTACAAAAGGCATATGTATTATGATCTCTAAGAGAAAAAGTCTTTTGAGATACGAACCAGAAAACGGATGGGGGTCTTATGATTCATTTCTTAAGTTTCTTATCGAATATAAAGAGGCGTGTGAAGATCATCCGGGTTATATAATTGAAGCAAGTAGATAATATGGAAAATTACAAAAACACTTTAAATGAGGTAGTGGTGATCGAATCGTCACCAGAAACGTATTTTGTTTACGCTATTCGTAATGCTATTCGTATCTCTAAATGTGCATATCCGACAGCCAAGAAAGTAATTTTCAAAAGAGAGGACGTAGAGGTAGAGATTTCGGAAATGGAAACTGAAAGCAGTTTGTATGAAAAGTTTAAAGAAAAACAAAAGAATAGGGTATGGAACTTAATGAGCGCCAACAACGGGTTTTAAGAGGCGAAATTTGTCCTTATTGCGGAAGGGAAACCGAGCTGGTCAATGCCGATAAAATATATAGCAGAAAAGGCTTAGGTATGGTTATGATGTGCAAACCATGCAATGCTTATGTCGGTGTTCATGAATCAGGGCCGAATAAGGGAAAAGCTAAAGGCCGGCTTGCGGGGCCATCACTGAGGTCTCTTAAGATAAGAGTCCATGCCGAACTTGACAGACTATGGTCTACGCCGGAGGAACGGGAAAGGATGTATAAAGATTTATCTGAATTTCTCTCTATACCGGAAGAGTACACACATATAGGTATGTTCGGAGAGAAGACGATGGGGAAAATCTTTCAGTTCTGTCATGTAAACAAAGAGCGATCAGGTTCGAGAATAGAATGGCATAAGCCTGGAGATAAGTGCCCTAACAAAAACAATCAAATAGTGTCAGGCAGTAGCGCATGCAGAGGATGTCCTGAGTATCTTCATGATGAGAAAGACGGGTATGTCTGGTGTGATCCCGACATGAGCTACGGTAGGTTGAAATAGGGCGCGAATTGCCTATCTTTGTGCTATTATTAATCAAAAAATGTAAGAAGATGGGCAGATCAACAGAGTACTACAGGACTCATCCCGAAGCCAGGAAGAAAAAGGCTAAAAAAGACAAGGAGATAAATGCCAGACCGGAACAGAAAGCCAAACGCCGAGAGCTTGGTCGTAAAAACTACGAAACGGACAAGAAGAAGGGTAAGGGCTGGAGAAAAGGCAAGGATTGTTCTCATACCAAGAACGGTCTTAGGTATAAATCAGTAAAAGCTAATAGGGGATCCAAATCGGATACAAAAGGTGACAAAAATGCACGAGGAGATAGCAAATAGGATAGATATAAGAAGGATATTCAAGACCTCTAAACAGGTCATGGAAGAGGCGTATGAGAATATCTTGAAATACAGGCGGGGAGAGCTTATCCCCGCTAAAACCGGATACGATTATATTGATGAGGCTTTGCTTGGAGGTATTTTCCCTCAGCATGCTATTGCCATAGGAGCTCGGCCATCTGTGGGTAAATCGTATGTGGCCCAAAAGATATTGAAAAATGTGATGAATCCGATGATCAACCCGCAAGCAGAAGATTATTTTCTTGTCAATTGCGAGTTCGAAATGAATCCTCAAGATCTTCTTCTTCGCAGAATGAGCCAGGATATGAAAAAACGGGCTCCTGAAATATTAAGAAGGCAAGATTCTAATACAGTAGAAGAGATGAGGATGTTTGAAATCCTTCAAGGTGAAATTAGAAATAATATAATATACATCGATGCTCCGTGTACGGTAAAAGAGTTTGAGGCGGCTGTGTATCATATAGCTACCAAACACAAAGACAAACGTCTTATAATATTTAAAGTCGATCATATTGCTTTGATAAAAAGAATGGGATTAGATCCTAAGTCGGCTATAGATGATTTGGTGGCGGTTATGAACGAGGCTAAATTAGTATATAAAAACATATTTTTCCTCATCATATCCCAATTCAACAGAGAGATAGAAGGAAGGATAAAAAGCCCTCAAGAGCAGCCTCCGCGTCTTTCTGATTTTTACCAATCTGATACGCTGGGTCAGTTATGTACGTTAATGATAGGTTTGCACAATCCTCGTAGGTACGGACTGGATAAGTATATGATATTTGGGAAAGACTGGTATCAGACCCTTGATAGGTTTAAAACTGAAAACAAAACATCATTCAGGACAGCCGGGCTGGTGTTTCATCATATATTGAAGGTAAGGCAGGTTAGTATGGAAGAGCTTACTAACACAATCCACCCAGAGATTCTGCCGGGGCATGGATGGATGTACGGGGAGGGCGGGACGAAGTTCGTGAACCCTAACCAGCCGCCGACGCCGCCCAAGCTCTATACTGTGGAAGACGTTACGAACAATCAAGATCAAGAACAAGAGACAAAGGAAGAACAGTCAGTATATTAAAAAAAAGAAACGTATGAGACTTACTGTAGAAGAAAACGAATACCTGATAAGTAAGTTCCTTTTGGTTCTTACTGAGTTTGCAGGAGATGAAAGAGAGATGTTTTTAATCAACTCCATACATGATAAGGCGGTGGCGGATATGAATTATCGTCTTCCGTCTTTAATAAGCAGAGAACGTAAAAGACGAGTCATTGAGCTCCTTAAAGAAGGAACCAGAATAATCAAGGACTTTTCCGGATATGCAGGTGATATGGGTATGATTAACGAATACGATCGTTTAAAGAAAGAAATAGGAACCGTCCAAGACCAGCTTGGCGACGTAGAAGGTCAACTTCGGGCAGCAGGAGAAGTTATTAAAAAAGAACTTGATATGATTGCTGACCGAATCAAAGAAGACCTCCTCGACCGAGAACTGGCTAAAAGTAATGCCGAGGCCGAAAGAAAAGCCAAAGTAGATCCGAGATATGAAGTAGCTTTAGGTGATTACAAGGAGATGCTGGAAGTGATTTTTACAACCAGAAACAAGTATTCTACGGTAGATTCTGTACATGACGATCTTCGACAGTCGGTATCTACCGGTAGAAATTCGATTATCAAAGAAGGGTACAACAGTTAAAAACAAGGAGGAAATATGGAAAAGAAGGAATTTAAAGTAGGAGAAGTGTTTGATGCCGGACTTGTGAGATTAAAATGTGTGGATGCTCCAGAGCCAGACTTAGGATGTGAAGGATGTATATTTAATGACCACATTACATGCGGGTCGGTAGATGTAGTCGCAGGCCCGTGTAATCACGTAGAGAGGGAGGATGGTAAGGATGTTATTTTTATTAAAGCTGATTAGGCATGTACATCAATTTCAGACAACTTGCAGCATCAGACATGACTCCTAATGATCTGGCTAATCTTCTTGCTATAAGACAGAAGGATACGGTTATGATCGAAGCCATGCTGGAAAAAGATGCTGGGAGGTATATAGAGCTTGGCCTGGTTGAGAAATTAAAATCAGGCGTGATGAGATTGACCAACAAAGGAACGTCTTTTGTGAATTATATAGAGACACCGGAGATGACAGACGAGGTTCTGGAAACGTTGAAGATTATGATAGGAATGTACGAATCGTATTCAAAAGACATAGGTGTCAGCAGAAAAGAAGCGGAATCCAGGTTGTGTTGGTTTATGGGTAACACCTCATTCAAGAAAGAGGTCATACTTCAGGTAACGGAATCTTATATAGCAGAGTCAGGAGATTATACAATGAGCTTATGTAACTTCATATGGAAACCGCCTTCTCAAGCTTTTTCAGTTCATATGAACCTTAAAAATTCAAAGCTCTTTGACTTAATAGCTGAAAAATTTAAGATCGCTACCGAGCCTTATTTGGAGCCTAAGAAGAATAAGGAAATGGATTGGTTGTTTGCCGTATCTAAATTGCCTACGCCGCCGGCCAAAGGAAATCCGGATTATTTGTTTACCGGTAGCTCAGAAACGGACAAAGAGAGGCTTAAGAATATCAAAACATACTTATTTAATAAAATCAGAAAACAATGGAAAAGGTAGATATTAGAAAGAGAGTAGAAGAATTAATCCTTGAAAATATTTTGATGGTAGATGCAGAGGATTTGAAAAAGGACGATGTGACTTTCGATTATCTGGCGTTTGATTATTTTGACAAGATCGAATTAATAATGGCAGTAGAAAAAGAGTTCGGAATCCTTATCTATGATGAGGAAGAAGAGAAGTTGGAGTTTGTTAATGATCTTGTTGAGCTTATTTACCGGAAGAACAATGAAAGAAGATAACGGATTTGATATAAAGGTTGCGATATTCGCTTTTATTGCAACGGTGTTGTTTATCACATTGGCAACCGGATATGTATTGTTTATTATATGGATTTTGGAGAAGATTTAGAACCGGAAGAATTAACTGATCATTATGATCAATGTTATAGTTTGGATACAGAAACAGAAGAAGAGGAGGAAGAAGAATATGACTGATGAAGAGTTTGCATTAGAGAATAAGGAAGTGAAGTTTATTCCCAAAAAGAGAATATCGTACCTCAATCCAGGGGATAAAGTGTGGATCGTCTCGTCCGACGGCTACCTGCTACACACAGACGTCGTTCGGCGGGACCGGGGCCGATCTTATGTGGATATAGACGGGATACTGTATTGGAAACGAGGGTTGGATGGCAAACATCGTAATCGTAATAACTACATGCAATTCGCCATGACGCCGGAGGACGGTAAGAAGTATGTCGTATATTACCCGGAAGGATTTAAAGACAATGACCTATGATGGTTCCTGAAACACATTTGCTATATAAGGAGTTTAATGGCGTGAAACGTCTTGCCATTTCTTATTCCCAGATAGATACGTTTCTTACTTGTCCAATGAAATGGTATAAGACTTACGTAGAGGGCAAAAGGTCTACGGAAAAACAAGAAGCTACGTCTTATGGTACGGTTATCCATAAGACACTGGAATACTTCTTTAAGAACGGAAGACAGCCTTCTGGAAAAGACCTGGGGGAAGCTATAAGTTACTATGCTTACCAAGAAGACATACCTTGGCAATCACCGGAAAATATGATGATAGCCATGAAGCAATCCGGGGAGCTTCTTGCTTGGATTGTGGATCTGTTCAAAAAAGACGGCAATAGGTTTATGATAGCTGATAGTGATCTTAATCCCTGCGAGAAACTTATCAGACACAGCGCTATAGTTGGAGTCGAAGAAGATTTTGTGCTGCCGTACCGTCTTCCTAAGCCTGTTAACATAAATGGAGTAATTCATACTCATGTGTACATAGTAGGATCGGTAGACCTTCATCTGGCTATAAAAAGCAAGAACGTAGTTCACCATTATGTCATAGATTGGAAATCAGGTAATAAGGTTTTTGATTCTAAGAAGTTGGAAACAAATTTACAGCATCCTATATATTCATTTTACATCTATAGAAGATATGGTGGGGTTCTACCAGATATGAACATCTATTTCTTTACCAGGACCAGGCAGTACCAAAAGGTTAAGGTAGATGAAGAGCGTAAAACAAAATCTATAGAAATGCTAAATGACACTTTGTCTAAAATGTATGATTTTGAAGATAATAGTGTAAAATCATTTCAAGCGTACATCCAGGGAGCAGAAGGAGCCAGGTATAGCAAGCGGCGCGCCACCCTAAGCCAGCCTGTTTCGCAAAACAAGCTACCCTGCCCGTCGGCACTGTGTTATTATTGTGACTTTGGATTACATAACAAAAACGAATGCCCTTTCTCTTCGGATTGGGATCCGTCTAAAAAGATAAAGCGATGAAATACGAGGATGTTCAAAGGTTAAGAACAAAATACCGGCAAGATCCGGAAGTTATAAACGTAGAATACATGAGAGACGTTGCTGTAAGATGCGGGAATTTCAAGAAAGCGTTTGAGCTTCAGGAAAGACTGGAGGATATATGGTTTAACTACTTAAAAGAGGTGCAATGAAAGAAGCATTGATAGCAGGAGCAGCGGTCTTTTTATTATCATACTTGTTTATAACGACTCTTATAAAAATAAGCAGGGCAATAGATCGGTATAAGATGAAGAAGAAGACCGACAAAATAAAAGTCGGTCAAAGATACGAATACGAAGGCTACTTCATGGATCCATTTGAAAGAGGCAAGCATGTGATTAAGATATTAGAAATAAAGGAAGGGTTCGCTCTGTACGAGTATGGAAAAAGCCCAAGTTTATTATTTTCTATGGAGCTTGAAGATATTGTTAAAAGATATGTTTTAATTACTGATATAAAATAAGGGATTATGGAAAAGAAAGTCACAATCAAAGAAGGAATGGATATTTTTTACAAAAATGCAGGGAAAGGTATATGGGTCTATATTGGACTTTTTGGAAATAAAGTGCTATCCATTTTAAAAAACAAAGGTGTTATTGCATGCGAAAACGATGCTGAATATTGCGTGTTGATGGATGGAGAAGATCATTTTATAAGTATAGCAAAAGACATGAGTCACGACTATTGTTGTGAGTACGTTGTAGAAAGAGCAGAAGCCTACAGAGACTACCCCTCCAAAGGTGCTACATGCAGTGTATGCCTGTTTGAAGATAATGAGAATAAGGCAAGGGAGATGTTGAAAGAGGCGATAATAGAACTTTCAAAAAATAATATAATAGATTGCGATGGGCTTTGAACTTAGACCTTACCAAAAAGAAGCAGTAGATGCCGGGCTTAAGTTTCTTACAGGAAGATCTAAGAAGCCTGGCATAATCGTAGCCCCATGCGGATGTGGAAAGAGCCTTCTGATATCCAAGATAGCACATGAAATAAATAGACCGACATTAGTATTACAGCCCTCAAAAGAGATTCTGGAGCAGAATTATGCAAAGGCCGTATCATTCGGTTCTAAACCTACTATATATTCTGCTTCATGTGGTATAAAGGAGCTGTCGGCTATGACTTATGCAACATTAAAGAGCATTAAGAAGGATGTGGGTAAATTAAAAGATATAGGGATAGACACGATCTTGATAGATGAATGTTTTACTGGAGATGTGGAGATATTAACTGAAAAAGGGTTTACTCAATTTAATAAATTAGAACAAAATGTAAGAGTAGCTCAATATGATAAAGGATTTATTGATTTTGTGATGCCTATCAGATATATCAAAAAGCCGCACGATGGTGACATTTGTTTACTTCATATTAAACATGGAATAGATCTTCCAGTGACAAAGAATCATGATTTCTTGTTTTATGATAAGAAATACGGTAAATGGTATAAACAGAAAATATCTGAAGCTTCTTTTAAATCTGGGAAATGCATTCCGGTATCAGGGATATCACGTGTAGATAGCGAAGGCGATTCCTTATCTGACATGGAGAGGTTGTTTATAGCAACACAAGCAGATGGAAGTATTCATAACAAAAACGAAAATGACACAATTATATCTTTCTCATTTTCAAAAGAAAGAAAAATAAAAAGGATTCATTATTTATGTAAGAATGCAAACGTTGAGATATGGGAAGTTAAAGGAAAAATAAAAAAAGAAGGAAATACGAAAAACAGAAGAAGGTTTATGGTGAGAATGCCAAAGTTTACAACAAAGGATATTCGAAATCATATATCGTTCCCAATGTCTTACGAAAAAGCAAGATCGGTAATAGAAGAGTGTTCTTTATGGGACGGAAGTATTATAGGGAATACGATGCTTTATTATTCATCGACCGATAAAACGCAGGTGGATTTTTATAATTCTGTAGCCACAATAGCTGGCCACGGATGCTATGTTTCTATTGAAAAGGATGGCAGAAAAGAAACATATTCGGATGTTTATAGGCTTTTTATAACAAAAGACAAAAAACTAAGAGGCACTAACTCTATGTATAAACGATATGAAAAATACACCGGACAAGTTTATTGCGTAGAGGTTCCATCTGGATGTATAGTACTAAGATATAAAGGATATACATTTGTTTCTGGAAATTGTCATTCGGGGTATTCTCCTGAAGAAGGTTCTGAATTTATGGAGTTTATGAACGAGTTTCCCGAGGCGAAGGTGCTGGGCTTCACTGCCACGCCCTGCCGCCTCCGGACCTACAGTTCTATGCTGGAAGGGAACTACAGCAAACTTAATATGCTGACGAAAGACGAGCATAATTTCTTTAAGAAGATAGTTCACGTAACACAAATACAAGAACTAACTTCTCAAGGGTTTTGGTGTCCACTTAAGTACGAACGATGGTCTTTTGATGAATCGGCTCTGATGTTAAACAGTACCGGAGCCGAATACACCAACGAATCTATTAAAGAAAGTATTGTACGAAACGGCTTAAACAACTCTATCTACAAGCGCCTTCTTCAACTTATGAACGAGCGTAAAGCCATTTTGGTTTGCATGGATTCTATCGAATCATGTAACAGAATATCAGAGTTCATGAATGCCAGGATGGGAGCCATAACCGGTGTCGTAACATCGCTAACAACCAAAAAGAAAAGAGAGCAAATCATATCCGATTTCAAAGAAGGTAAGTTGAAGGTGGTTTTTAATTATTCAACGCTTGCTACCGGATTTGATTTTCCTGAACTTGATTGTGTGATGTTTGGTCGACCAACTTTCTCATATTCAACTTATTACCAAATATTAGGCCGCGCCGTCCGCATCCATCCTGACAAGAAAGAGGCGCTGATAGTTGATTGCTGCGACAACATGAGACGCTTTGGTCGGATAGAAGACCTGACAATCGAGCAATTCCCTTCTAAGGGCTGGTGTATGTTTGCTGGCGATCAACTTCTGTCTAATATAAGGATGGGTGATATTATTACCAAAGACGAGATCCTTCGTCGGGCAGCCTCGCTTAAATCTGTGAATGGAGATGGTAGGAGAGAAGACGATCTTGATAGTATAATAATGTGGTTTGGAAAATATGAAGGAATTAGATTCAAGGACATACCGGTGTCGTATTTTAGGTTCTTGGCTGAGAATATGGCAGTAAAACCAGGAGATAGAAAAGAAAAGGTTATAGAATATTATAATAGGATAAAAGCATGAACAACAAGAGAAGAAAAAAAATATCGGATGTTATTAACAACGTAAATAAGTATAAAACAGATTTTGAATACATCAAATCAAAGTTATCGGAGTTGAAGTGCAACATAAATTCAGCCAAAGATGATGTTGATATGATTTTAGACGAAGAGACTGAGGCGAGAGATAATATACCGGAATCGTTACAAGACTCAGAAAGATATTGGGAATCAGATCAGGCTGTAACTGATATGGAGGAGGTGGTTGATGACATGGAAAGTATTATAAATGATATAGATGATGTGATTTCAACCATAGATGGGAGCATTAAAACCATAAATGGTTCTATAAAAGTAAATTTGGTAGGAATAATGTGAGTCCATAAAAAACACTATGGTAATTATATAACACTTTACACTTTTCCTTAGTATTATTCCCATATAATTGAGATTGTGTCAAAATGCTGGCACAATCTCTTTTCGTTTACTAAAAAATCAATATAACAAGTTATGAAAAAGAATAGACATAAAAAAGAATCGCTTTTAAACAAGCGGGTATTAGTTAAGTGGATAGATTCCAACCTATCAGAAAGAACATGGGTAGATCTGGAGGATTACGAAACAGATATATCAGAAATAGAGAGCTATGGTATTGTTGTACATGAAAATGAGAGATCTATATCTGTAGCTGGTCATTATGCTGTTGGTAATTCCAATACATTAGAACAAGCTTCTGGTATAATGACCATACCAAAAGCTTGTATTAAAGAACTTATTTTCCTTTCTTTTGGCAACCACTCTTACTTTTTCCACGACGGGAAGCGGCTTGTAAAGTGTAACCAACACTATAAGTAAAATTTAACACAATACGCTTGTATTAAAGTTACACAATCTATATTTTTACGTCGTGTAATTTTAATACAAGCGTATTTTATTAGATAATTTAAAAGGTATGATTTCTAAAGACAGGTTATTGTATGGAGTGGTAATCAGACAAGACATTAAAACTTCCTTTATGTCATTAACTGGATTACAAGAGGCATATACAAGAAAAAGAGTAGAGATGGGGTGGAATGATAAGAGAATAGAAAATATTCTTTCGAACAAGGAGAGTGCAGAAAGGATATTTTATATTCTTAAAAAACAGAAATACATAAAAAGTGAAAACTTGAAAGAGTTTATGGATATAGTGGAAAACAACTCTTTGATAAAAGTAATGAAGTGGTATAATGCCTATAAGACTACAGGAAGAGGAACAAACAGGAATGTTATGTGTGATCCCTACATATGGGTATTAGTCGCTATAGAATTAAATCCTATGCTGTATGCAGAAGTTACTGGATGGTTAAATGATAAACTTATTTTGGATAGAATAGAGATAGGGGATAAATACAATACTCTTTCAAGGTCTGTATCAAAATTTGAAGATGTTGATTATATAGAAATGGCTGATAAGTTAAACTGGATTGTATTCAATAAACATAAATATGTTTTAGATAACAGAGCAACTCAAGAGCAGTTGAAAGAACTTGAAACCCTACAGTCTAATCTTGCATTCTGCATAGAGATGGGAACCATCTCTTCTTTCTCTAATTTAATGAACATGATGAGATCTATATATGTAAAGAAATGGGGAGAAGAGGCTGTAACTTCTAAAAACGTAAAATAATATGGGAGTAAAAGAAATAAGAGAACTACTTAGACTCTACAATCTCGAACATAGTGTCGTCCAGAACAAAAACTCTGGGCGGTATTCTATTATTCTCCATAACAACATCATAGGAACGAACGTAGATGGAGAGAAGGTAGTTGTGTTCAGAACCATTCCGGATGGAAGCAATACGTTCTCTATGGAGCGAAATAGATTCTATGAGGGGTTTGTAGAGGCTTTTGATGACGATAAGGCGATTGAAGCCGTAAGACAGTATTTTGAGAAAAACAGAAATGATAGGGTATAAGACGAAGATGGATTATATTACTATCGAAATGAGGTAAAACAACGATAAAGCAATGGAAAAGATGGATGATAATACTAAAAATATCCTTTATCCAAAAGGATCTATTTTTCGCATATTAAAAGATGATATAATCAGTGCCGAATTTAAAATCGTCAAAGGAGCTATAGCGGAGGCAGTATCAGACATAGAAGTAAATGATAAATATGCTGAGGTTTGTTGCAATGGGGAGACGTTCGTCATAGAAACGGATATTATGGATATTATTCTTACCAAAGACCCCATAGAAAACAAATCGGTGAAAAATGACATCATTGATGATAAACTACGATGGGATTTGCTTCCAATGGAAGAGATTGAGGACATTGTAAAAGTCTATCATGCCGGAGCCAAAAAGTACGGTCCTAATACTTGGCAGAATCTTGACAATGGCATTGAACGGTACCGTGCTGCGATGTTTCGACACCTAATGGAATACATGAAAGGGGAAAGAGTGGATTCCGATACAGGATGTTTTCATCTTGCACAATGTGCATGGAACTGCATAGCTATGCTGTGGTATGACAAGCACGGAAAAGGGTTAATGCCATTAAATAAGGAGGAAAAGAAATGACAATAGAACAACTAAATTATTTATTAAGAAAAGAGCTTTATGCTATAAAAAACCATAAAGACAATATTGATAGAATCAAAAAAGAATATTTTGATTCCAATTATGGGTTAAAAGAAGGAGATAAGATCCGTATTTTACACGAAGCAGGAGATGAAATGATAGGCTTCTTGAAAAAAGTTGAAGTATGTGAAGACGGAGATCTGTACTTGACAATCCAAAAACAAAACGAAAAAGGTGATAGAGGCAGAGGAACGTGGAATATGTATCTATCATCAAAATCAATTAAAATAGAAAAATTATTAGATTAATAACGATATGATTAGAGCAAGATTTTACATTAAAAAATCCGACTGCGGTAACGACTACCGTCCAGTCAAATGGCCTATAAAATATCCATATTGGTGTAGTGGTGAATCCGATGATTCATTCATACTTGTAGCGTATGCCGAAGACGAAGACAGCATAAAAGAGCTGTGGCCGGAAGCATACGATATTAATGTCTTAGAAAAAGATACTGAGGTTAAATTCACATTAAGATTTCCTAAGCCGAAATGGTATGAATTGCAAGAAGAGAGATTAGAAGAGTATGATAAATTATATGGTAAATTCGTATGGGTTACAGACATGTGTCTAAAAGATGGGAAAATAAGAAAGGTAAAAGCCAGAATAGAAGATTGTGGTGGTCTTTTATTAGCCGACACTCCTGGTCGTTACACCCCTTATCAGATAGGGGATTGTGCTTTTGAAAGCAAGGAAGAGGCTTTAAAACATGCAGAGGAACAGAGAACGAATTTAATTAAGTCTCTTAAGTTACAAATACACGAACTTGAAAATCTAAAATTTAAATGCGATGATTAATTACGCGGCAAAAGCCAGGAAAGCTTATTTGATAAACAATTTCGATAAGATTCTTAACAGTCTTAACACGCTTCATTCAACGGTTGAGACCATGACGTTGTTCGTAAACGACCAGGCTTATAATTACATTCTTAAGCTGAAGGGAGTGGTTAAAGGCGGTCCTATGTACAGACATAATGTTAAGCGTTTTTTAAATGAGATGGACAAAGAGATAAAGAGGTACAATGCTTCTATCTACTACATAAACAAAGAACGTAGTGAGGTTATTGCTGACATAACACAGGTTATGGAAGACTGTCTCATGCCATACATAGACGACCTGGCCGGCGCCATCAAGTCTGGCGTGTCGTCGAAGGGTCTGTCGGAGGAGCGGACGGAGGTGGCGGTCTTGGCTCTCGTTATCTCCAGCCTGGCCACTACCTCTGGAAGACTTATCTTTGACGGGTATAAGATTATGAAAGAAATGGGTGGAGGACAAGGTGGTAACCCATTTACGTTTATGAGTATCGATAAAATAAGAAGGTTGTCTGTTTCGCTGTCAGATATTATTACCGGCGGTGAGGTCCCTCTTACGAAAAAGGAAGCGGATAGGGTAGCTTCGGCGATGGATGTCTTTATTGAAAAAATGTCGGATTCGGATATTGTTGATAAGGTAATCAGCATACTCGAAGAGGCAGAATCTAAAAACAAGGAGAAGCGATCGTGAATTATTTGGATGGGTATGTAGAAGAAGTTCTTTCTGAGCCGTACTATGACGATTATGGCTCTGGGGTTTTTAGGTGGTGGGTGAAAGTGTCTTACGTTTGTGAAGGAATAGGAGCTGTCACTACCTTAATGTTTGATACGAGAGAAGAAGCGGAAGCTGTAAAAACAGGTTATAAATTTTTATGTTGAAAATAATATGAGGTATTTTATTTTATTGATGACACTTGTGTTATCATCATGTTCGAATGATGATCAGGTTAATGAAGGATGGGTTATATATGATCTACTTCCTTTAGATGGTGGACGTGTGATATATTATGGTGAAGACGAAAGAGTTTCAATATTTAAAAATAATAGAATTATAAAATTCGTTGGATACCAAGGAGAATACAATATTGGTGATTCTATTAAAATCGTAAAAGTAAAGCAATATGAAAGATAATTTAAAACTCGTATGTCCAAAATGTGGCACCCCTCACCAGCCTCATTCTCCGCACACGTTGGATGCAGATGGATTTGAAAGGTGTGAGATAAGAACTATCATGGAAGACAAGGGATGGTGCTACGAATGCTCTTTTTGGCAAAACTTGTACGACAAGCACAAAGACGATCCGGGATGGGTTAGGATAGACGGTGTAAGCTGGGTGCTTAAGCCTATGGTGGAAAACGTACCGAGCGGATGGAACAGCCTTGGATGTGGTGGAAGAAAAATGTATATCAATATCGAAGGGAAAGGCATTGTTACATCAAATAACTGCTGGTGTCAAGGTGATGTTTCGGACGCATTCAAGGATCTGATGCCTGATAATGCTACTTGGGCTACGAAGGAGGAATTTGACAAAGCTCCTGTAGTAGGACATATCATAGAAGGTATTGGTTTAGTTTTCACGGATAGGGGAGGTCATGAAGTTAATGCTTAGAAACTTATTTCATGTTCTGCTTATACAAGAAAAGATGGTAACTACAACAATCCCCAACCATACAATAGGCGTACGGTTGGGGATTGTTGTCATATCGTAAAATTAAGTGTTTTTTCTAATATCAGATATTCAGTATGAACTTTACTTCCGCCATCATCTATCAAGTCCAATTCAATATAAGCTGTATATGATACATGATGATCACCAGGAGTAGGACGTTTCATTTCTGATAAGAACACAGAATTTAAACCTTGGCCAGACCATGCTTCTGGATATGGCAAAGGTGTAAAGTCGGCATCTTCACATCTTACAGCCCAAGTAAAATTAGGATCTGCCCTAACTATTCTATCATGAGGTCCATCAATTACAAGATCTGGCAACTTATATTGGTAACTATCATAATTAAGGACAATAGGATCACTAAAGTTTACACCGTATATAGCAGCAGGTGGAGTAAAGCGTGTTATTAAAAAGGTTCTATTAATCTTATTGGTTGTTCTTAGCGTAAACTCATCAGGTGCTATCATACTTACTCTAAATCCATAATAAGGAGAGGTTGTTAAAGCAATAGCAAGAACCACCGAATCCTGTTCAAGCAATTCCTCTGTCGTATCAACCCTATTATCGATCTCTTGCCTATCTTCCATTGGAACACCGCCTTGGACACTTATGGAATCCAGCCGTTCTTTTTTAGACAGAAAGATAAATTGCCCGCCCTGTGGAATGGTGCCTACTTTCTTTCTTTCTACGATTACCTCCCCCCCTATACAATTGCTAACTATCTTATACTCATATAGTTTAGCATTATTTTCAAATCTTCTTCTCATAATTTCATAAAATTAATTCAGTAAAGGGGCGGACATAACGTGGATTACTCCTTGTACTTATATCCAAATGATCCCCTTGGATGTTTATATCATAATACCACGAATAGGTAAATTGTGTAGATTGAGTGGATGTCCACATTTTATTACTCATTATCGTACCTCCTACCATTAAAAGGCATTCGTTTATTTCATTCGCATACAATGATATCAAAAAAAAACTCTCCGGCGCCACCTACATATCCATTTTGACCATTTTTAAATAAATAGCTATTAGCTTTATTAAAAGCGTAATTTTCATTACTGGTATCATATTCAAGATACGCATTCTGATTTTCACGCCCCCAATAATCCTTTTTAACGGTCTCCATATAAGAACTATTTTGTGCAAATACATTATCTACTCTTCCATCCTTACCCCAACGAAATGTGCCAATATATTCGGTGGCTATAACAAAACACACTTTATCTACAAGAGCTATTCCATTGCATAGATCATTGGAATATCCTTTATTAGACCAATTTTCTTTTGTATATAATCCTCCATCTACATGTTGGATGTATATGCCTTTATTGATTATAAGCGAGGGATTTACCCCCATCCCTATTTGAAATCTTCGTCTCATGATTTTTTTGTTTGCAAGATAGCAATAATTGACAACATAAAAGAAACCGGTTCTCTATCATCTCTGACTGAGAACCGGTAAGAAAACAATTTCAGAAAAAATTAAACCTACATAATCTTTCAAGTAAGAACAAAAAAACGTACAATCTACTCTTTGACGATGCTAATATAACATATTGGAATCATACAAAAACAATGCAAGTCCGATATTCTTCGTCTATTTGTAACTAACGTCATCGTCTCCTTCCGAATCAGGAGTAGCGCCGATGAAGAACATCATTGACTTGTTGTTTGTCTGCTGCCACCAATTATAGGCGCGCGCTACGTCTTCCGGCGTCTTGATATTATACCATTGTTTGATAAACGTCTGTTTGGCGAGTTGCCTAAATAACTTAAACTCTCCTTTGTATGTGCCGGATGTTACTTTATCAAGTGAGTAATTCCTAAGATCAGTAAGATCCTTCAACTTCCGCCCCATGACAAACGGGTCGTTAATGATATCTACAACGTTAAGCTCCATAATAAACGGCATCTGTGAAGCTATTTCGTTTATGGTTCTGAATCCGACATAGGATCCAAATTGAGTAAGCCAACTTTCTTCGTTTTCATCATCATCACGCCATCCGGCAAGAAGCATGGATACGGCTTGCATGATAAGGAACGTGCCGGCATAGACACTGAGACGTTTTATATTGGTTTTCTCTACCTCATTCATATTGTCTTTATTTTCGTTCCAGGCATCTATGATGTTTTTCATACCAGACTCGGAAGCTAAGCTAAATGTTTTGGCTATCATATTCTTTAACGTAATTGACAGTCCTTCCTCTTCTTGCATTGTCTGGAAATTGAAGCCACGTCTTTTCCACAGACGTTGAGCCGCCAGCACCAACCATCCTCGGTGGGCGGTCATGAACCTGGCTATCCAGTTGCGCGATGCGGCAGTTCGGTTTTCTTCATTCAAAGATCCGTTACATATCTGCGACAAGCTACGAACTTGATTTCTGGTTATAGCCATCTGGGTTTCAACTTCCTCAACAGTAACACCCGATCCTGGCTTTACAACCACCTTCCCATCCACGACGTCTACCATACTCCATAAAGTACGATCTTTTAATGCATTCCATTCTCTTTTTATGGTACTCTGTTCTTTATTACGTTCTTTTTCCATCTTGAAATCTTGGAACGTGTAGAACCGGCCTTTGTAATAACGAACATTGTCCATAGTAGCAATCATAACCTGCGGATCAAGAGGGTAGTTCAGGATTTCCATAAAAGCATACATAGGCGAACGCATTAAGGTCCTGGCCGCTCTATTGTATCCGGCACCATACATACGATTTCGGATATTGAATATCCCCATTCTCTCACCTATGACATATAATTTGCTTTTCCTATCTATGTCTCCGGTTTCTGCTATACAAGATGGCGCAAGACGTGAAAACTCAGCCGATGCGTATTTAAGGGAGTCTTTGCTTATATACTGTCCTACGGCAGATTCCATGATGAGGTTGATATGGCCGGTAAGGGCGCCGGTAGCTGCCACAAACGGAGACAGTGCCAAGTTCATGACCGACATAAACCTTTCAACAGCCATCATAATTCTTGTAAGGTCTACCGTATATCCTCCGATGTTCACCGTAAGTTTTTTGGTGTTCATCCTAATGCCATAATAATGATCGTTGAAGAAGTCCCTGAACATCTGATATGCTTGGGTTGCTTCAGCCTTCTTACCACCCTCAAATTGTTTATTCAGTAACATCTGCTCCAGTCCTTGGGCAAGCTCTATAGACTTCTGCTTTTCGTTATATAACGATGACTGCATCATAAGCATCGAATAAGAGTAGCCAAAATCGTGAGATACATCATCTTGGTTCTCTAATTCATATATGTAGTATTTAGGTATGGACCGAACCCTATCTTCCGGATCATATACCTCACCCTGACGTGTTTTACCATACAGGGAGTCATCTACGCGGTCAAGACATAAGTCGGATACGAAGTTCCTGACCGTACTTTTAAGGCTGATACCTAACCCTTCTATACGTTCTATATCTTGTTTGGATATCTGTGGAATAGCATACAGGTTCGGGCTCTGCTCTTTGTATAGATCAAGGGATTGTCTTTTTATTTCCTTGAGTTTTTGAATCATATTCCACTGCTCTATGTTTTTAGTAGCAACCTCATTACCATCAGCATCATACTTAATGCCGAAGTCGTTGAAATATGATTCATCACGATACAGGCTTTTCTTAGGCATGCGATGACCATACCCATGATCTTTTACATAATCAGGATTACGGCCGCTATTTTCGGCTTCAGATTCAGCCACCCATGCCCTTGCAGGATCGAAAGACAGGTACGATATGTCCATGCCATAATCTTGGGTGGATGTACCGTTTTGTACGTCCTTAACCATCTGCGCCACATCTATCTCACCTCGACCGATTTTGTCGATCATAGCCGCATATCCGGTAGGCGCCATGCGTTTATAGTACGAAAAGACCTGGCTCCTGGCAAATTCATTAACGATATCGTTCACTTCAGCTACTCCGTTATCGTGTCCAAATATGTCAGACATCTTAGCTCTAACCGCATTCCTAAAATCTCTACGATCTAGCTTTTTATCTATTCCCAATTTTTCTGACAAGTAGTTGGTTTCAGAGACGGTAAACATATACCTGTTATCTTGAGCCATGAATAACTTATCTCTAAGAGCCTGAATCCTTTTGGCTTTTTTGGCAGTAGTATGACGCTGTGCAAACTGCCATTCAATTTCCTTAGAGTCAGCAAGAGCACTTAAATAAGACTGATTTACTTCGTTTTCAGCCTTACTGCTTTTAGTAAGGTACTTATCAATATCTTCAAGACCCACCATCTTAGCATAATCTATCAAAATAGCGTAATCGGCTTCAATAGCTTCAGATGCGGCCCTAAAAGCATCTCTTTCAGATGAGGTAAATGTCGCTTCATTGATTTCTCCGATATCAGCCACATCGCGATTGTTTCCGATTATTTCCTTGATAATGGCCTTATTTTTTTCTATATCTTTTACAATCGAGTCCACGTCAGTCGCATCTCTATCACTTGTCGTAGAACTAATGATATCATGCGCCATTTTAAGATACGAAGCCTTGTTATTTGATTCGGTACGCGCCGACTGTTCCGATTCTACGTCATTCCAAAACCGATCGTTGAATGACAGGTGACCCCCCAACATAAGCGTCTTCAGCGCAGCTTCTCCTCCAGACTCGCTCTGAATCGTTCTTAATTTTTGCAAAAACGATTCTGATACGGCATTAGTGGCATTATTTGATTCTTTTCTCCAAACTTCATTTATGGCTTGTATTTCTTTGGCCATCTTAAGTTGGTCGCCGGTTTTTTCCACTCTCCTGGTTCCTACATATATGTATTCCGAAGCTGCCTCCTTACGTTGTTTACGAAGCAGTCCTTCTTCTTCGTAGTTACTACTCTTATAGTAGGCAACCTCATCAAAATTACCACCGCTATCAATAAAAGGCTGCCTCAATATCCGTTTTTGCCGGGATAAGGCATTAAGGTATTCTTTGGTTGTTTGAGAAACCGGATGTCCTAATTCTTCTTCAGCCTTTTTGTATATGGATTCCATTCTTGTGGCATAACTTTCACTAAATTCCAATTCTGAATTTTCAGCATCCCACTTTTCCATCTGCTCCGTATAGATCTTTTCCTGCTCGATGGTAAAAATATCGGTATTAACCCTATCGGACGATGGTTTAAATTTAGCGTTTTCAGTAACCGTATTTCCGTCCTTGTCAACTACTTCTCTTTTAAATACGTAATTACGGTTATTGTCAACCACATCACCAATTTCTTCTTCTGATATCTCTATGTTCATGGCAGTCGCAAACGCTCGCATCTGCGCCAGCTTCTTATTACGATCGTATTTAGCCATATCAAGAGCACTACGAAGGTAATTGGAAGTTTTGCCGTCTACTTTCTGAAGCAGTTTTTCAAATTCAGATTTGTTAAAACCATGCTTTTTAGCATATGCCAGGAAGTCGGATATGGCGGGCTGGGCATTCACCATCGCATTGTAATTGTCTTTGGCAATCATAGCTCCAAGAGCGTTATTGAACGGGCTGGAAGAATGCTCTAATATACCAAACCACCTACTTATCCAAGAAACATCGTGTTGAACCTTGTCAAAAAATTCTTTTACTCTCTTTACCTTATCTGCCGGCACATGAAGTTCGTTCATTAACTTATCAAGCAACGTACTTTCATCAAGGTCTTGTACTGATTTAATATCAGACTGAATACCATTGATGTCGGCAATGACGGTATTGATCCTATTTGTATAATCCTGCTTTTCACGTTCATCAAATTCGGTACTTCTGTTACGGATATATCCTCGAAGATCGTTCATGATCGGAAGAACCTGATTGTTGATAATATCTACGTTCTTTCGATCATTGGTATTGAAGTGAAGCTTACCGTCTTTGGTATCACCATGAAGGATGGTGTTCACCACATTACTTAAGTATCTAACCTGAGCTTCGGCTGTGGAGATCATGCTGTTCATGGCAGCCGCCATCTCATTCTTGTCTATTTCGGTCTCTACCTTATTTATCTTATCTTCTATGGTCTTAAGCTGAGCAAGGGTCATAGACGTAGTTACAGCCCTATCAGAGCTTATCTGACGTAAGTCTCTTAATGTTTTTCTTAGTGATCTGATCTTAGACTCAAGAAACTTGTTCTTGTTCATAGAAGAAAGGGAGTATAATGTAAAGTCATTATCCTTTAACAGAGAAGTGTCAAATCCTTTATCTATGTCAGTAATGGCAAGATCACGAATGTTTTTAATAACGTTATTCAAATCTTGTCTTTGGGTTGATAAAGCTGATTTAAGCCAGCTTACGATTCCAGAGAGAAGCTGCCGGACGCGCCCCAGGAAGGAGGTGGGCTCTACCGGCGCCTGTGCTGTGCCGGTCTGCATCTCCATGGCGAGGATCTTTCCAAGAATTTCTCTCCTAACAGCATTATCAAGCTCAGCTCCTTCATATACCTTACCGTATGTATTATAATACTGACCTGCATACTGGTTCCACTCTTCCGTACCTTCTACATCTTGCAGAACAGCCTCAACGGCATTCTGATCTCTGTATGCCTCTACAAGGAAGTGGGCTGTTTCTTCTACTAAATCAGATAAAGTAGCATCTTCACCAACTGCTATTACGTTATTGGCAATATCCGCCAATGCCTTAGCAGAAGGTTCATGCCCGTATTTGGTTTGGTACTTCTCTATATAGTCGGTCATACCTATGACACTAACGCCAAGAGTTTTCAGTATCTCGACAATAGAATTTCGTTGATCACGTTCCTGCCTGCTATAATCTGATACGATCTTAGCTTTAGTATCAGCATAAAGATCGTTGTCTTCTAATATGAATGAAACTACAAGCGCATCAAAATGATCGTACTTGGCGTCCAATTCATTGTATCTTCCTGACTTAAGATCGTTCTTTATCTGCTCTTTGCTAACCCTTTCCGTTCCTCCGGTGGCGAGCCTCATAGTTACCTTACTATTATCCAACGAGCTTATGGTTATCATACCTTGGTCGTTCATGGAAACATCGGAACCAAAATGATTACGGAGCTCGGTGTAGGATAAGGCTGAATTGAAAAGTCTAATTTGTCCTGTATGTCCTTCTCCTGTAAGATAATAGCTTCTTGTTTCAGGATCGAATATCTTAGATCCGGACAAAAGACCTTTCTTTATAAGGTAGTTAATTATACCACCTTTTGTTGATAAAGAAGTAGAAGCAGACGCGGTCATGACCGGTATAAAAGACTTGGGATTATTAAGAACATACTTTCCAGCTTTGTAAGTAATGTCTTCCACGCCATCCACGGTAGATTCTTGAACGGTGCCTGATAAGAACCCTATTCTAATATCATTCCCGCCAGAGCGAAGAGCTTCTCCGTAATCTTCAAATAATTGACTACGATCGTTCATGAAAAACAAACGAGGCTCTCCGGTCTGATACGTTACACCCACAGGATTAGAATCTGTTTCTGGTAACTCCTCTGGGCTAAATATCTTAAGACCATCTTTTATAACCATATAATTAACACCCTTATCCTGTACCATAGATACGGGAGTGAAGTCCGAAGATATAGCATCTTGTAGATACTGCCCGGCGTCTATTCCCGGTCCTTCCGGTACGGAAATACTTGACGGGACCATAGCATCCACCAACATAATATTATCACCCAGATTTTGGCTGTAGAATCCAAAGCCCGATTCTTGGATTTCATAAGGTACATCTGATTTTGACACAAGAACAGGATTACTCATCTTAGAAGCCTTATCCAACACCCTTTCTCTATAGGCTTCCGGAATAAGATCGATGTTGGATTTTACCTTATTATAAGCCGGTTTGTTGATAGGCACTCTCTTTCTCCAGTCGCCAAAAGCCTTTAAGAACTTATTAGAAAATACGGTTTTAAAAACAGTAGTGGCCCGTTCCCTGTTCTCCATAAGAGGAATAGATGCTATTTTATCAAATAACATAGACCTGTCCCCTGATATGGTAGAGACAGAAACAACTTTCTTTTTATTATCTCTTTTAATAATACACGCTGATGTCATAGTAAAACATTTTTGTTATGAGACAAAGGTAGTTAAAAATCAAGCATATCATAAAAAATAAAGCCACCTAACTTCTCAGTCTGATGGCTTAAAAATAATATGAAAAAAAATTATAATCTGACGAAAAATCGTCAAGTTCAGCTTATATGTAATGCATGTACCCATCTCGGTGTATAAACCTTCCCGATTCAAAGCGCTCAATATCTTCAGGGCAAATAGGGCCTGAATCCTCTCTCCTGGCTTCAAACCAAAGCCCCGGCTTGCGAAGTCGGCAAGTTATGATATAGTTGAAGCAATTGTGCGTAAAATGGAAAACAGATCCTACAGGGAAATACCTATCAGCTTGAAATACGATTCTTTTTCGTTTAGTATCAAACGTGATATCTCCTACTATCTTAGCCACGTAATAGCTTCTGCCATTTAACGTTTCATCTGTTTGTGGTATCCAATAATAACCTCTTGACATGCCACAAATATATAAAAAAAATCGGACAAGATACATGTCCTACTTTATATTACTTTGATTCGTTTTCAAACCGCTTTATAAGAGAAGCAATATCATCACCACAAATAAACATCATTCGACGTTCTTCTTTTGGTTTATGAGACACTGGGATGGTTTTGTTTATCTTAATCTGATTCGCCAGACCTCTGCCTAAACGAATATCAACTTTTTTACCTTTCATGAATTATTTGTTTAAACAGACCAATTCCATCTATTATAATATGACCGCTTTGCATACGACCATTATTAGGATTATGTAGAAAATTGAAACCACTTTCTTTTTCCTGTTTTTCAAAAGAACTGATATCCTTTCCTCTACGGGCTCTTTCAAAAGCTTTCTTGAACAACTTGCCTCTAAAGGTCTTGACGAGGATCTTGGTAGCGTTATTGCCGGCTCTTACCATTGCTTTCCTTGCCTGGTCCTCCGAGACAAAACTGCTTCGGAAAATATACGATGCCGCTGCTTGTATATCTTGTTTAGTCATCATATGCCAAACATTCCTTTCAGAATACTGATCTTTATTCCGTATATCAATTTCATCTCATCTCTATCATATACGCCAAAAAAGGATTCACTGGGATCCTTTGGATTTACGCTCAGTTGAATTATGCAATTGTAAAGATAGACCTTAAGTTCATAATTATCAGAGTATCTATCCCGTATGGTTTCAAATGTCTTAATTAATTCTTCAACAAGTACTCTGCTAAATGAAAAAGGTTCTCTACAATTACCTTTAAATATGATATGATTTAAATCATTGGTATTATCAAATTCATACTCTACCCGACTGTCGTCCATCATATCATAAGTGATTGACTTTTTGATTTTAAACCCCATGTTGTTTTGTTTTTTTAGTTAATATAGATCTTCTGAATACAATTGTTCTCTAATAGCACTCCTATCTACTACCATTTCCTGATTATTGCTCTTAACAAGTTCAGATGCTTCCTCTCTTGTTAAAAACCGGTTCTTGCTCGTCAAAAATCCTTGAACACTGCGGTTTTTATGGGCTATACCGTATGCCGCAAGTTGAGATATTATGGAACAATGTCTCAATCCACAAAATACGGTTCCGGATGGTATGTCTACTGGACCGTGAGGCTTGTTCTTGTGATCTTGAACCCATATAGCTGCGCATACAACAATTTCCTTATCACACATAAATCAATAATTTAAAATACCGTTTTTACCAATATGCTTCTTTTCTTCTTCAGTAGGCCATTCTTTCTTGAACCTACCATGCCACGTTCCAGGAACCACCACCAGTTTATCATCCTTATCATATTCAATAGCGGCACATTCAGAACAAAGAGGCTTGCCTTCATATCCCTTTAGCGACTTATCATAAATACGATTCTTACAAGGTCTTATAAGAGCCCAATAACAGGATGTGGCTGTATTATCTATACAGCCACACTTTGAACATACAAACAAACTCATCCCGCAATCTCCCAGTCATTAAACATAATATCATGTTTGGTTGGATTCCAATTTGATGCTACTTTTTGACCTGTATCTATCATCAATATATTTACGTCAGATTCTGCAATAAGCATACAGATATACTTTTTACCCCAATCGATTCTTTTTATCTTACGACCTAATTTAAGCTGTTCTAAAGCCTGTTCGAATGTCATGCCACGACGAGGCAGTTTGAGATACTTTTCAAGTCTGTCGGAGGCTTCATTTGGTGTATGGCCATCGTATTCGAAAGCGGTTTCTCTTTCAGGAACATCAAACAAATCCCAGTATTTGCTTTCATAGTGATTAGATACCTGACCGGTAGGTAGGATCGCCATCACAATAAACCAATCATCAGAACCGAAGCATTTTTCTCCGTCGCTGTGTCTCCTTGATTTGCAAACTTCAACCTGTCCGCTTCTGGCTAATAGATTAAAGAAGGCAGCGTTATACAACATGCGATACCGATACAATTCATTGAAAGTGTGGTATCCGTCAGAGACTTCTCCCACGTCTACAGGCTTCTTGTTTTGAATACTACCCAAAATCTTCTCTACATAGAGCTGTATTTTATACAGACCCATTTCGGTGTGGCCGTATTTGTTCAAGATCTTATTGACATCGTATTGTATATTAAAATCTTTTTCAAATTCTACTTCAGGATGATTAGGATAGTAGTAATCTACTGATGCTTCTAACACAGACTTGATATGCTCTACTATCCTCGTGGCATCATCATGTTTTAAGAAATTCTTGAATCCCTCAACGAATTTAATATCTTCTTCGATTGTTGATTCGAACTCTTCTTTTGTCATTACTCTAACCACATCTTTAAAATCTTTTAATTCCATGATTTGTTTTAAATTAATTGTTACTATACTTTCTTTATCCTACAATACAAACCCCACAAAAACTCAGCGGAGAAACTATCCCATACATTATTCTTCTGCCAAAGTTCTACTTTGTTAACAAACCAAGACCATGTGGGACCCTCATATGAAGAATCAGATGATGATCCCAATCCGATTTTCTCCATTTCATTCGCCACATCAGAATAAGGATCTAAATCGACTCCCCTAATCATGTTAATAATATCATCCTTGTCTAACATAAATTGAAACCGCTCCTTGTTAGTAGGCGGATCTTGATTCAATTTACCAGTCGCAAGCCATTCTCCATCATGATACAATTCGATAAGTTTCTTTACCTTATTTTTAAGAAAAGAATACTCTTGTATGACTTCCATAAAATCAGCTTCGTTAGCTTTACCCTCTATGAAGATAACGGTTTTGCTCCCAGGTCTATGATCGTCTAAGCTTGCCGGGATTCCCAATATCGTCCATCCTTTAAACTCAGCTATCTTAAAACGCATAACGTCAAACACCTTATAGAAATCATCACAATCTACAGATTCTATTACCTTAATATCCTCTTCTGTGAATTTACCTCGTATTGGAATAACGTGATGACCGGGGCAGCCATCGGTTCCGAAATATGCGATTCTAACCATGATATTTACAATATTTTAATTTATTTTGCTAAAACACTCATATAACATGGCACATCTACTACATCTCTTCTACGGATGCGCTCATCAAAATAGGAAACCATATAAGTATTTTTACCTTCGTGATCAGGTCTGGGATCGAAACATTCAAAAACGAATCTTGTTACACCTTCCAAATGACCAAGCATAAAAACAAATTCGCCACCGTATCTTTTATTAGCCAATTCTTCTACGGTCATAATCTGTCCCCTCCTAATCCTGAATTGATGCTAACGTACTTGACACGAACTTCATTTCCACGTCCAAGCTGACCCCAGCCGGGCGATGGCGTTCCCTTGGCCGGAGCAGGGACAGCCCTAAGCCGATACCAGTCCTGCTTTTGCCTCATGGCTTCGGCCTCTTTGTAATACCGGTTACACAGTTCTTGATCTTCGTAACCAACGTAATCTTCCTTATTTTCCATATAGAATACTTTTTCAACAAATGTACGACATTTATGAATTAATTAGATTTAAAATAAAACAATATGAATTAAAATAAAAACCCGATACGTTAAAATCGCATCGGGCCTGGTATTGGGAAAAATAGGTTCAGATCTTGGGTAAAGATTCGAGCCAATTTTTAACATCTTTATATTTAGGGTCTTTGTCTATTCTATCTTTCAGTTCATGCAATGCTGAGTCCATAACCGTATTCGGTACGCCAATCAACTCTCCTATTAAATACAATGGGGTTTTATTCGATTTAGATTCGTGTGCTATATTCATGTCAAAAAAAAGTTATGTGAAACAAACCGGCCACGGGTATTCTATTGCCCGCCGACCGGTATAACATTTTTATTCTTTTTTTCCAAACGGGAAAAACGGGAATGCGGGAATCATATTTTTTACTATGGCTCCCGCACCACCGGAAGGACCTGGGTCTGGATCTCAGGTCAGATCCTTCCAGTTTATTTTTTCGCCGAGGTAATCTTGCACGGCAAGCCATCTTATAAAGGCTACTCCTTCGGGAGCATCCGGATCATCCAAATACATTAACGTAGCTTTCACCAACTCGTTCTCACATTTGAAGACCTTCGGAAAACCATCCGAATAGTACATTGCAAAGACATATTGGACATCGCCCCATGTCGCTTTATCCGGCTTCTTCGCTCCGCACTTTTCAAAAATATCTTTTATTTCCGGCTGCTTCCAGATCCTCTTGGATCCATCGACGTTGACCATCTTCTTTACCGCCTCATCAGCGAGAGCATTAGAAAAATGGTAGCCGTAAGTATCTACATATTTCTGATAAGCTGGATCCTCTGCGTCTGCTCCTCAATAAGAACGACCTCTGCCACGTCCGCGACCTCTGCGCATCTGAGGTCCGTCACCGTAGTATCTGTCGTCTCCATAGTAATCGGTCGGGTAGGATTCGTAACCCATCCTCCGGTATTCCCGGTCTTCCATTTCATGACGACGTTCGCGCTCTTCGAGCCTTCTTTCCCTTTCTTCCAGCTCGTTTTCTCGCTCTTCCATTTCCTTCATCTTCTCATGCATACCGTAATGGTCGTAAATACCACCACCGTACCCCATGTACGTCCCATCAGAACGCCGGCTTCTGCCTCTGCCTCCACCTCGTCTGTCTTCTATCTCGTCATATCCAGGATATTCTCTGTGTCCTGAATTTAAATCATATACTATCATATTATACTTATTTCAAACGTTCTACAATTAACTTCTTTAAATCTTCGAATGAATCAGTAAGGTCATTCACCTTATTTTCTATACCAGCTATTTTACGATCCTGCTCTCTCGTTTGTTTGAATGCCGGATTGATGTCTTCTAATATAGATTCACAAGCCTCTATCTTGGCACGATGGGCATCTACGCTGTTTATTATGTCTTGACTGGTGTTTTTTATAGCATTCAGTTCGTTCATAATCGGATCTATGCTGGTAGATAATGTTATGCCCATAGCCTTAGCCACATTCTGGGATTCCGGGACCGTATAGGTCTTGGTTTCGCCAGTGAGCTCTACCGTCAGATCCACCACGCGGGTCTGCATCGCCTGATACTGACCTGGCTGAGGAGGAAGATACCTGGGTTCGGATACGGCTACTACCTTTCCCAATTCGTATTTAGGTACTGTATTAGTATCAAGGGTATGTACCTGAAACCCTTTCTTCAAATCTGAAAACATGATCAAAATATTAGTTAGGTGAAAATAGGGTGATGATCTTCATCACCCTACTGAAATCATTTACCTGCTTTAACTTCAGACGCCTGGGCTGTTGTTGTCGGAACACAACAATCCATTAATCTTAACACGCCACGAACTTTATTGAAGTACAGAAGGCGTTCTGTGCCATTTACCATAGCAGCACCCGTGACAGCTACGTTAATAGGGTTCACGACATTCACTCCCGTAACCGGGCAACAGGTGTCGGCTCCTACTGTTGAAACTGTGCTGTTTGCCGGGACCGCAATCTGTACCGGTAGAGCACTTCCGGCTGTAGGGACTACTTGCCTTATCTTAAGAAGGATAAGACCCTCACACGGAAGGGCGATCCAAGCCCGTGGGTTAATACCGAAGACTGTATTTGTCGTACTGACAATAACATTCTTCGTAACCATCTCATACAACGATCCTATTTTAGAAACACAAGCCATATTAGCCTCCTTTCTTAATAAAATCAGACAGCAGCGTTGTTATTGCAACATCCGTTGTTACATCCGCATCCGTTATTACAGCAACCTCCTCCGAATACCTGTCCCCAAGTATAAGCCTGGTAAGGAGAACAAGAGGGGTAGGCCGGGACGGCCGTCGGGCGTAATTGACCAACGATATTCTGGGTTTGTTGCTGAGATAATGCCGAAGCTGTCAAAGCCGCTTTTTCTTCACGAAGTTGAGCAATAGTGTTCTGCATCTCCCTCATTTCCAACTGACAGAATTTGTCGTTGATCATAACGGTTTGGGCGTCAAGTTTCGCAGACAAGATATTGAATTGGCTTGTAGCTTGCTCACGATTGTTAGCCAGACCTTGGTTGAGACCGTTCTGCAAGATATTGGTTTGTTCCAACGTGCGAAGCTGGTTATCAAAACCTTGCTGAGTAATCATTCCCTGAGTCTGGCAAGTGCTTTGATTGATCAACGAACTCAAATTGCAGCAGCAAGAGCTGATTTGATTTCCTATTTCACAACCTTGTTGTTGAACTGCGTTGATAACAGCCTGAGAAGTCATACCTACCTGACCAGCTACTTTATCAATAGCACCCTGTACGTTGCAGATAGCGTTTTGAAGTTGAGTAGTAGAACAGTTCAAAGCAGAAGCAATCTGATCTATGGCGCTACGATTACCTTGAATTGCCTGCATCAAAAGTTCACGACCGTAATCGTTATTCAACTGAGCCGGCAAACCATTGGCACAACAATCACCGCCATTTCCAAAACCGTTACCGAAGCCGCGTCCACCCCACAGCCAGAACAAAACAATTATCCAGAGCCACCAACCGTTAGCCCCACCGAAACCGTCCTGGTTGTTACGACCGTTCATCAAAGCCGCCACCAGATTCGGATCCATTTTATTACCACCTATCAAATTAGCAAACATGCCGGGAATCATTGAAAGAAGACCGTTAGTGGCTGCACCACCACCGTTAGCCCCGGCTCCATCTAAAAGGACGATTTTATCACCACCCATAATTTTATAGTATTTAATTGTTAAACATACGTGCATGAAGCACGTAACAAAGTTCATGATTGTAAGGTGGAATATAGGTGTGTTTATTTCTTATAGAAGAGAAATATTTTCAGCAAAAACAGAAACAAAAAAAGGTAGTGTTTTTTATTCTTTCAAAACACCACCTGTAAATAAACTTAAGCAAACTTGCCATATTTTAGAAACACATTTTTGAGTTTTCCTTTTATACCATTTAAGGTCACTTCATATCCGGAGCCTGTCATGTATATGGTTTGTTGATTGATTCTATCACCAGAATACTTATCTATGAAATAAGACCTATACACTCCATACCCTTTAACTACAACATTGCTATATAGCTCCCATTTGCCAAGACCGTTCCTAAACATGAATTTAGCTTCTTCAAGGAATGAGCGAAGATTCTTTTCAGCAATAATAACACCATTTTGCTCTAACTTCTTTGCAATATCACGAATCAGCCACATATTGTTATGGTCTACTTTCCTAAAAGACTCGGCAAATTCTACATCGGGCTTGTGTTCTTCTATTGTTTTCAAAGCTTGTTGCTTCTCTGCCTCTGCCTGCGACTTTTCGGCTATAGCTTTTTGAGCAGCTTCATATTGATCAGCCCAGGCTCTTGCTGCATCTGCCGGATTAGAAAAGTCAGGGACCAAAATTCCCTTTCCACCGGAACTTGTTTTATATTCTCCTGTTTTACGAATAGAAGGAAGAACCTCAGATGTTACCCATTTCTTAAATCTCTTAGCAGACTCTAATTTTGAAGATAATATAAGAGAATATAAACCAGATTCATTAATTATTCTTATACTATCTATATATCTGGTTTTCAATATAGATCGTTTTACGCCCCATTGATTATCAGATACTTGCAAAAGCATAGAATCATCATCATCTACATGTCTTTTTACCGCATCTTTAGCATTTATATATCCAAGAGATTTAGCCACATCTGACGCCACAAACCAAACATCTCCTTTTGGATCTACAATAATTCTAAGCTCTCCAAAATCCGAACTTTCAAAAACAGAAACTTTATCCATGATAAAAAAAATAGGCCCAAAAGAGAATGTCAGATCCCACTATGACAAACCCTAATGAGCCAAAAATATCTTTCAACATCAAACAACCAGAGGTGGGATCTCGTTGTTCATTGTTTCTGGAGCAAAGATAGGAACAGGATTTTAAATAGCAAATATTTTAATACTTTTTAAATCAAACCAGGGCCCGCATCACTGCGAGCCCTGATCTACACTAATCTAAACTAATACCATGAAAAACTTAAATCTAAAAACTAAAGAACACACAAATGTAGGAAAATGTATGCCTTTCACAAAGAATCTGTATCCTGTTCTTTTGTGTGATTCAAGACATGGGATATAGTTCTGATACTTAATCCGGTTTGATTTTGTATCAGATTATAAATATAGGATTTTGAAACTACAGTTCTTAATTGACCTAAATCATTCATAATGTTTTTATACATAAGATGAATGCTGTTATTACGTTTGATGGTACTGATTCTCATTTCCTACCGTTATTAGTTACGTTCTGTTCTTACCTTCCCTATTTTCTATAATCCCTTCCTGAAACTAATATTGCAAACTTAATAAAAATAATTCATAAACAACGAAAATCTAACTTTTCTTGTATGTTATTGATATACGTGCATATATAAGAAAAGTGAGACTTTCACAAGCCTCACTTCCCAAATTATAACTATGAAAAAACTATATTATATATATACAAAAATTATTTGCATTCTAATTTGTTAAGATCATCCAATTCAGACTTGCTTATGGTCATATCTTGCGTCAAGCCAGATCTGTTTTGGTATGGAGCGTAATCGGTTTCTACTGTCTTAGCCTTCTGGGTAGAATCGTATTTCACCTCCGATTCGGTCCCTGTCAGATTTTGGTAGATAGAGCCGGAACTACTTTCGCTTACTTTAGACCATATCTTATTACCTACTCTTATAAAATTATCATAAATACCTTCGGCTGTTATAACACCATCTTGCTCTACGATATTAGGGCCCGATTTTTCTTTTAACAGATACGGGTGCCTGGTGTAAAAATAGTGTTCAAAATCATTCTCGGCATACGAAGGGTCATACCTATCCAAATAAAACAATTTTGATAAAAAAGGGTCGGTGCTGGTCATGCTATAATCAAACAACATCAACCTGTCTTTTCCAGATAAAGATAATTCTATTGATTTCAAAATATCAGGATCATCAGAAATAAGACCCAAAGATGGACCAGATTTGAAGTCAAGATACTTATAGGCATTATCATATAATTTTGTTTTATGGAGTTTGTTGTCAAGGTAATATTGGTATAAATCGAATAAGGATAATGGGTTTTCGCTATCTTGTTTTTTGTTCATGTACCGACTAAATTCCCGATCCACATCCGCGTAAGAAACATCAAGTACCGCCGGGTGCCCAAACGCCATCCTGGTCATTATCATGTCCTCCGTGTTCTGAGAATCCATGAACGATCTGACGTATTTTTTAATGGAATCCATGAGCGTATTATTATCTACGTTCCGTACTTTCTCTTTATCCAAAACGCCGTTCTTAAAACAAGATTCAGGATATATTTTAGCAGGAAAGTGAGTTAGGTTGTGCTTGGCTAACGCTGTTGATATTTGATACATCTCGTTAAGATCATCTTTGCTGATCCTTTGATATAGATTATCTCCTACCTTAAGCAATGAATGTTTCTCAAATGCTTCTACTGGGTCTATATTTGATTCAGAATAAACGATATTCAAATTATCCATATACTCCGGCAATAATCCAAAATAATAGTCTGTACTATCACCAAGAACATCATCAATAGAAGATGCCAACGTAGGAGCATAATTTACATCATTGTGCCTGGCCACATAAATATCAAGATCCAGCATCAAATTATCTATCTTATTCAAAGATTCTTCTGTGCCATCATAAGTTTCTGACGCCCCTATTATATCTATGCCAAACCACGTACAAGCCTCTTCTATATCCCATATCATGCTTCTTAAATCAGATTCGGTGTCAGCGTTAGCCCTATTTAAATAAGCTGATATACGAGCTCTTAGGAACTCTATTTTGCCAGGATTGTAATAAGACAGATCTTGTAGCTTAGACAAGGATCTTCTCTTGCCTTCTACCACATCATCCCCTTCTATGTTTATTACCGGAATCTTATTCGTAGATAAAAACTCATCAAACATAGATTCGGCAAATTCTTTATCAGAAACAAATTTCTCAACCAGTTCAGGATATGAGTTTCTCAACGATTCAAAAGCAGATGAAAATTCAGAAAATTTTTTTATGCCGGCTACTGTTTTACGCATAGCATAATAAAGCTCAGAAGGATTATATGGTACTTTTTTACCAAATTGGTTAAACACTCCCTCCTTGTAAACAATAGGACCATACTGATAGTCAACAGACATAAAATAATTATCTTTTTCCCTATCATGTTCGTTATTGGAATAATCCAATAACTTCCTCATGGATGTCGAAACTTCATTAAGAACAGAAGGATCAGATAAGATTCTACTTATCTCTGTTTCATTATACAAGCCTGATCTTCTTAAATTCTGCTCATTCAGTATCAAACTACCATCTACATAAAAATAATGAAGAATGATGTTGGATAATGATGGTGCCGTATAAACACCATAGGTAGATAAAAGAAAATCTCTTACATCCTTAACATCCTGAGCCGTTAAGGGATCGGAAAAATAAGCCTGACGCTTCATATACGACAGCACGTCTTCTAAAAGAGGTTCGCCATTGGGATCGGTGTTAAACATCTCCCCTGGAGCCGGGTTATTCCAATGACCGTAATACGACAAAAAACCAGGAGTGTAAGCCTTAGCCCATACCTGAAGGGCCCGCTCGCTGTTTCCTAATAATTTTAAGGCACTTTCGTAAAGAACGGAAGGCTCCCCGTTAGGAGCCTTAACCCGTTTTATTTCATTTTCCTTTTTTTCTATCTGACATTTGACACCCATAATGATTAACTTTTTTGCAAAGTTAATTATAAAACCGACTTATACAATAACGGATCCCAAACTCCTTCTATATAAATCTCTGGAAAACTTAAACCGCCATCACGAAGAGTAGTAACTCTCAAACTGGGAATATTAAAAACAGTGCAAACATCACCAAACTCACGGCTCAACTTAATAGCATTTCCGCTGTTATCAGCTTCATAATAACAATAACAATAATTTTCATTAATGTTTGGATCATATTCGTACCAATATGTTAGATCCTGTATATGATCTTCTATATTACCAATTTTATTTTCACCTAATATAAAAATACCATTATTACTATGGTGATAAACTATAGATTCATAACCACCATGATTCCAATCACTATTAAACATTATATAACTTTCTTCGGAATCATTATCTTTTAATACAGGTCCTATATGTATATGAATTTTATTAAACTGACATACATAAGATCTTTTTCCTCCAAGCCTTTTTATATCCTCATTAGATAACTTATTATAACATCCTCCCACGAAATTATCCGCAGCATTAAAAAAATCTCCTTCTCATACTCAACACTCTTTATTTAACTCATTTATCGAATCCGAATTATCAGAACCTTCTACAAGATTCTTATTCCTATCTATCTCTTCCTGGCTCATATTACTCATCATATTTTGTATTTTTCTACCAGATTGAGATAAAGAGCGAATGAATGCGCTGGAGCTTATCTTAACTCCAAGATCCGGTTTCGCCCTAAACGCTTCACCGGTACTGATATTATACAAATCATACACACCTGAGTTCATATAGAATTTATATATCCAGTTTCCACCAGCTTTTTTGTACCCTAATTTGGTTAACTCGACTACACTCATACCAAATTTAATGCCATTACGACCCATTATCTTCTCCGGTATAGGTTCTACCTTAGCCGGAACAGATGTATATGCTTCATCACCGCCGTACAGGAAATAAGGGGTTGTCACCCTTGATATGTGAGTAAGCGGTTCTTCGGATATACGAGGTTCGTCTTTTTCTATTTCTCCTTTTGTAGATCCAGGTAATTCGACATTTCCTTTAACTTCGACATTTGTTCTGGATTGTCCTTTGCCTTCTCCATCTCCCTTTTTATCGCCATCTTCCTCAGTGCGTACTGCACCGCCTTCTGCACTTCCTTCTTTTCCATCATTTAAAATATTATCTGATTCTGACTCTATAGACTCCACAACAGCATCATACTCTGGTATGCCGCTAAGGAAATCTGCTACGTTATTCAAAAACTCTATTTTTTCCTCGTTTGTCATATCAAGGCTTTCCACGGGCCCCCATATGGCGGGCAAGTTGTTTGATTTTATTACAGTAGAAACATCTTCTATAGTTTGGTTGTCCACCGTAGGCAAAACTTTAGAAACCAAACTATTGATATCAGATTCCATTTTTTCTACTTCCTCTTTTGTGCCATATTCTTTTAGGGTATCCATGCCATTGACTCTAAGAGAATAATTCAAAGCCTTGCTTGGAACAAAATTAATATATTTCAAAAAGTTTTTCAACTCTGATATAATTTGTTCGTCAGATCTTGGCCCAACATAATCCTCGACTACCTGATCTGTTTGAGAACGAAGCCAAGAAACGTATTCTTCTAAAGTCTTACCACCTTTACCGGAAGGAGTGGATATTTTATCACCTACTGTTCCTTTAGGTTCTAATCCCATTTCCTCCTTAAGGCTTTTAGGATTACCTCTCTCACGAAGAAACCTCAAATCACCTCCTACAATCTTCCTTGCTATAAAATCAAAAATATTAGCATAAGGCGGCAATCCCTCTTTTTCTATATGAGATTCTATTTCGTTTAACATAAGAGAGAAGTTTTTCCTGGAGGTACGCTTCTTGCCAGGTAAAGACTGCGCATCTTGTGCCGCAGGAGCCGGCTGAGCTAATGGCGCCGGCTGAGTCTCCCGGGCAGCCCCTTCCTCTGGCATTTCCTCTTCATAAACTTCCACATCTTCTACCTTAGAAGTAACGGTCTTACCCTCATCAGAGAAAGGAAGATCATCCTCTATAAGCGATTTAGGCCTGGAAGATGATTTGCCAAACTGAATCCTGATCTTAGGAGCGACAAACATCTCACCTTCGAAATCTATTCCAGATTCTACTTCAGACGTCACAATGTCTTTCACGCTCCTACTTCCATCTTCTACCCACTTAACAACATCAGGAACCGTAGATAATTTTTCTATAGCCTCACGAGCTTTTCTAAGCCCTGAAATAGGATTCAAATACGATACTTGATACGAAGCCGGATCAAGACCTAACTTGGTTAGATACGCATTAAGATCTTGTATGTCATCTTGACCCATCTGTAGCAATTCAGAATCACCAGATTCAAGCAGCATATCTATAAAAGACATCCATTTCTGCCCTTCCTCTGATTCTACAGAACGTAGGCTAACTGGGAAAAGATAATTAAGACCGTTTTTACCTTTGATGACGACTACCGGAACTCTTACATTTTTGTAATTATTCCCCTTGTCATTTAATATAGAATAAGCAAATGGGAAGCCTGTGTATTTAGATCCGTTCTTAAGCACGACTTTGCCATTTAATACATATCCAACATCAGATACTTTTTCAGCACCTTTTTCGGTAATAGGGAGATTTTCTACCTGACCATATCCTTGACCGTTTACTCTCATGTTAAACACTGGTCTTCCAGGAAGGGTCTGGGCAACAACATGCGTGCCGACGCCGATGGTAGCCGACCGGCCGGCGTCCTTCTTCCACTTGTTAAAAGCCGTTCTTCTTATTTTACTTATACCATCTATGCCTCCTGTATCAGCTTTTACAACAGAAACGAATCTGTTCCCACTCATGACCTTGATAACCATATTGGACACCAGTTTATTCTCAGCAGATTCTATTCTTTTTTTATCGCCGGACTGAACAGCGTCATTGTATTCGGTAAAAAGAGACTGATTATAAGTATCATTTACATCTATTTCGAGATTAACCTTATCTCCTTTCTTCAAAGAAGATAATGCTTCCTGATCTATTTTATCTACCTCATTCTCTCCGAACCCAACACCTGTTCTGTACGGAACCAACTCATCTGAATCAAGACGCTTATAAACCAAAGAATATGAATTACCCACGTCCTGAATAGACACATCTGTGTAACGGTTGAGAACACGAGCCGATTCTTTGTCTATAGACCATCTCGCATGATAAGGAAGTTCTATCACGGTAGCTGTTTCTCCACCTATGTTAAGGAAATACCTTTTAGTCCCATTAGCGTTCGTTTCAGAGCTTATTTGAATAGGAACCAATGATTTTATAGAAGATATAAATTTATCAGCTCTAAGACCCGCAATTTCATACCTTTCGTTGCCATCATTGGAGATTCTTCTTACCATCAACATCTCTGGATTCTGGGCACTATCTATGTTAGCTCCAGGTGTATTATCAGATTCGTCTAATTCATTTACAAGAGAATCTATATTAGCATCATCCTCCCCAAAATTACTTAACGTAGATTCGGAAATACGACCTTTGTCAATAATCCTGTTTTGTTCAATATAAGGAAGGAGATCTGTGATGTTTCCAACCTGACCAAGATCTTCTATGGTAAATACCGAATCAGCAAGCTTATCTTCGTCAACCTTCTCCCCTTTATCCCGTCTGTTCATTATATCAACATACGAAGAAATAGCATCATCAAGTTCCTTCCTTTGATCTGGTTCTAAATTGGATTTAGCCATATCAATAATAGCTTTATTATCCTCATACACAGATCGAGGTTCAGTAAGTCTCCTAACTTTATCTGATAAATCTTTTATCATCTTAGCCGGACTATCACCAAGATTTGATATATAATCATCAATATCCTGTTTATACTTTTCATATATCTCCTTCTCCCTTGGAGATAAAAGATCTTGATTACCTGTATATATCTTATCTACGATACGTTCTTTAACCTCTATAGGTGCAGACAAAAGATCTTCCATTGCCGACTCATAATCAAAATCAGACAATATATCTTCTTTCGGCTTCTGAGTTATACCATCGTTTAGATGACCAAATACTTTCATGGTAAATGCTTCATCTGAATTTATTTCTCCATTATTCAGAAGCTCATCTATTTTTTCATCCAAACTGATATTATTATCCTCTGTCTGGTAAAAACGATCACTTTCTATAGATTTAGTATTAGAAGATACCATATCATTTAAGAACTTAGAAAATAAAGAAAAATCATGTCTCATGAATTTCTTATCCTGTATGGAGTTCATAAATGACCGTAAAACCTTATATTGGGTAATGGCTTGCTGGTATTTCACCACCATATTTCTTAAATCCTCTGCTTCTTTCTTTCCTTTATTATTCTCAATATAAGTACTTAAAGAAGCTACAGAGTCATAAGCCTTCAATATATCTTCAGCAGTTATTGTTTCGGATTTAAACAACTCAAGAGCTAATACTCCAGGATCAAAAGAATAAAATACTTCTTTATAACTACTAAGAAGATCTTCTGACAACCTTCTATATTCCTTATTAAGATTATCGTATTTAATAGTTTTTTGTTTTATAGCCTCTGCTTCGGTATCATTGCCATCCTCTACTCTTCTCGGAGTTGTAGCCAACCTCTCTATTTCAGCATTCAGATCATTAATCTCATTACGCAATTCCCTTAACTGATTAGCTGTATCAAAAGCTTGACTTGATAATGAATAAAACGTATTTATATCATCAAACAAATTATTGTCATTTACATAATCAGCAATATCATTTGATGCTTCCATTGCCATATCCTCTGCATCCAACCCCTTAAACACAGCATTAGCAACATTAGATCGATAAAGATCAGATGAAGTCTCAGCAGTAATAGCCTCAGCAAAAGAAGAAGCTTTTTTATAATTGGCTAACTTCTTATCAAAATCTTTTATAATATCTTCCTTGTATTTTTTAACAGTTTCTTCATCTACTTTCATTTCAGAAGCCAACTCACTTTCGTCAAGGCTTTTAACCATTGACCTGAAATTGTTAGCCGTATCCTCTAACATTCCCATTCTGTCAGATAATTCAAATTTAGAATAATAATCTGATTCAGGATCATTCATTTGAGCATTAAATTCGGCTAAATTTCGCATAGAGTCTTTTACAGATTGAGAAGTAAAAGCATTATTACTATTAAATTTCTCAACATCAGTATTAATAGTACGCTCTTTATTTCTCCTTTCATATAAACCAAAAGCACCATTTCTGGCTCCAAATAAACCACCAATCAGGGCTCCTATGCCAATCTCTTTCAATCCTTCTTTGGTTGTAAATTGTTCAGCTATGGCCTTAGAAAAAGAATCAACTATAGAAGACGTAGCATCAAGATACGTCTTATCATATCTTGATCTAATAAAATCTTCTCCCATGCGCTGAGCAACACCTTGCATGCCTTCCTCCCATACACCTTCAGATATGGGTCTTTTAGATACATTCCAAATAGTAGCTAAGGATTTCTGGAATAAATTCGCTTTTACCGTCTGTAATCTTCCAGCATCACCCGCTACCTTCTTAGTCCCTAATCCAAACAAATAGCGATCTACAAAACTCTTTGATCCCCTATATGTGTTTGATACACCCTTTAATCCAGGTATGTATTTAGAGGCAAAACCAGTGTCTACTCCAAGATATTTTCCCAGAAGAAGATAATTGGATAATCCAACTATACCCATATTAGCTAAAAATATGCTGTTTGCTGTATCGGAAATAGAACTCTTAAATTCAGCCATCTCAGACTGATTAGGATTCCGACCATACATATTTTTAAAATATTCCTTGTATTTACTTTCAGAGTCTTTCATGAAGGACTGAGCCTCCACGGCAGACTCCCAGCCGGCGCCCACGAACGTATTTACTCCTACCTTGGCCATATTGCCTATGGCCCTGCCGTACATCGCTCCTGCCCTATACGCTCCAAAAGCTGATTTTACAGCACTTGCCGCAATCTTAGACGCCGCCATCTTTCCGGCCACTCTCATTCCTACTTTAGCGCCAACAGCTCCAAGACTTGACACGCCCATCCCACCTGTAAGGTAGGCAGACAGAATAGCTCCTGTCGTAAACGATAGACCATTTCCAATAACATCATTAAAAATAAAATTTGCAGTTCCAAGACTCTGCAAAAATCCCATATCACGCTCTTCTCTTGTATAATAATGAGGAAGAGAGTGGTTTATTCTTTCATCTATATCATTTATGGTCCGTGTAAAATCATTGTCAAATGCAGAAGATAACGTACCAGTCTTTATAAGATTATACGCAGCCGGGATAATACCTACTACTCCTGATACACCATATAATGCTGTTTTTGTGACAAGTTTCCCTATACCATTAACAGCCTTATTCCAAGTAGTTTGCCTTCTTCCGTAATAATCTTCATTATCCCTTCCTGGCATATAACTTTTAAACTTTGCAAGACCGATGTTCCCATCGGATAAAAAGTCATATGCTTCATCTAACTTAATAGTTCTTCCTTTACCAAATACACCAAAATCAACAGCAGATGACTGTTGATTACCAGCTATAACCTCACCATAAGACGTTTGTTTACCAGAATAAGTATTCCTTGATTTATCTTGAATAGATTTTATCATGGAATTTAACTTATTATAAGACTCCTCTTTCTTCTTTCTTGGATCATCTCCACCATTTAGAGCCGATTTTAGTCCAGAAAAAGATGTGTCTACATCAAAAGAAGTATCTATTCCGCTAATATCAGACCCTTTTTCTGAATCATCATCAGGATTTATGGCTGATACCGGGGGAGTATATGAACCTACTTTCATCCTCTCCATCTCTCTTTTTGCTCCCTCAATAAGAGAAGATTCTTCTTCATATCGCGTAGGAACTACGGCATTATACCCTCTTAATCCAGTAGATGGTAAGAAACCTGATTTCTCTACCAATGTCTGTTCCTTATTTTCCATATATTATTCCCTATTTACACTATTCAACAACTTCATCAACTTGCCGTTTTTATTCAAAGACGCAGGTAAATTACCTCCTTCTTTTGCCGCCACCATATCCTTAATCTCCTCTGTTATGGCTGCCACAACAAAATCAACTATTTTTTTCTGAGGCGCAACAGCAAGTTCTTTAGACACATTATCCGCAAACCATACATTAGGAGTATCAAACGAATCTATTAACTCAGGTTTACCATTCTCCATAAGATAAAGCCTTGTCTCATATCCATAACCGTAACTTGTCTTAGGATCATAACCTTCAACCTTTACACCAAGCTTTCCACTGTTATCCAATATATCTTTAGCTGCATTAAGAAGCCAAACCTTTTGTTCTGGCATATCATCTAAATTATTACCAGATTCATTTATCATATCTGATAACACTTTCATCATTGAAGATACAGAAGCATAAGCGGGTGATATATCTGAATTTTCAAGCATCTTCGGATACCACATATTGGTATCACTTCCAAATGTAGGTCTTATAATACCACTTTCATATCCACCTATATCGACGGAAGGAGTATTAATACCAGGATCTATGCCATTATTTATCAACTCTGTTTCAGATACCTCAACAATATCTATTTCCTCTCTTTCACCAGTATGATTAGCAACCAAACTGTAAGTCTTCTCTCCATTGTCGGCTATTCCCGATTCTGTCAAAGAAAATGATTCAATAGTTGCCGATGATGATTTAGATTTACCAACAGGATGCTCTGCCATTTTTTTAGTAAATAGATCCCTGAGAACACCCATCTCTCTATAACCAGCCTCCTCGGAGGTTAATTTGGTTGAATACGTTACTGTGTTAGGTGAATACAGTTCGAGATATTCTTTACGTATCTCATTTATACCATCATCTTGAACCTTAGTTATTTGATTGGCTATATTAATATCGCTTACTACATCACCTCCAACGCTCTCCATTCCGCTAATAGAATACAGTGTATTAAAAAACACCTTTTCTTCACCATCCGAGAAACTATTTTTTACATCATCGTATTTTTTTAAGAAATACCTGCCACTTTTGCTATCCCTCTCAAATACTTTAGATAAATCAATGCCATCATTTTTCACCCTCTTTCTTATAGTAGCTATATCAGCAGGCGAGAATCCTTTTTCATAATATCTTACTCCAGATTCTACATCGCCGACTGTACCTCTATTTTTTCTTAAAATATCATTAAGGGATAACGCTGTAGCATAGGCTATATATTCTTCGGGTTTACCTCCTTCCTTCTGCGCGATCGCATTTGCTATTTCAGATACAATATTATCATAAATCTTATTCTCCTTCTTAATTCTATCATTCTCTATATCCATCTTGTCTACAGCGCTATTAAGCTGCATATAAGCATCTGTGGCAGCTTTTCTCTCTGCCATAGGTAGCTTGTCAAACATATCATTAGAGAGACCTCCATTGTCCTTTATATACTTAAGAAGTTTTTCTTCATCCATAAGATACTTGTATCCTGATGTTTCATCCGTCATATTTCTTGATATGGCAGCTTGAATATTTTTCATGTTTTCAGCACCAAGGGCTGTAGATAGTCTACTTCCGGATGTTACAAGATCTGTATATGCCTTATTAAACTTCTTATGAGTTTCTTCTGATATGCTAATATTTTTAGTTTCGATAGGATTAGCTGAAATAGTTCCACCAGAGTTTGTGCCAACGCCCACCTGCATGGCTCGGCTTCCAGCTCTGCCGCCTGCCGCTCCTGCACCAGAGGACATAAGTTTTGCTATTCTGGCTTCATTAAGCCTATTCTGCATCTTCAGACGTTCTTCGTCTAATCCAAATCTGGCTTCATCCTTATTCTTACCATATTCAAACTCTGCAATATCCCTATTTCTTTCATATTCAAATTCTATCTTCCATTTTTCGAAATTCAAATTAGCTAATCTTTCCCTCTGATTATATTCTTTGGTTTTCCAGTAAAGCTCGTCGGCTTTGATTATGAAAGACGAATTATCATAAGCATATGAAGCAGCAGCATTATTAATAAAATTATTTTCAATAACCTTCATCGCTCCAAGATACGGATCGTAAGCCCTTTCATCCATTCTGCTAAATTCAGATTTCATGGAAGCTATTTCAGATTTGGCTCTCTTTATTTCATTTTCAACCATTTCTTTCTTTGCAGGATCAGAACCCAAACCGGAAAGATCGGCAGTAAGAGCATCAACATACCTCTGCTTATCACTTATCTGCTTATTCATAAAACCAAGAACAGAATCATACGAATATAAAGAGGGATTAGAGTCTACCATGTAAATAGCCTCCACCTGCATCTGCTGCCTTGCTTTATCTGATAACCCTGACAATGCAAAAGAAGCTATCTGTTCAGGAGTAAGCATATCCTTAGTTACTTCTTGTACTGCCCCGGTAGGATGACCATCCTTGTCAAGAATAGGAATCTGAACTTTAGCTCCTTTATGAAGCTTGCTTATAAAATCTATCCTATCTTTTAATTCCTTATTATAATCAGTATAAGGAGTATATTGAAGAGGAGCAAGACGGGAACCAGCCTTTCCATCATTCACCCATTCATTATACGGCTTTAAAGCCGCATAAGCATTCGCAGCAGAATAAAGTTCTGGATTATTTATTTGTAAATCAGATAGCATTTTATGCATTCTCCTGCCTTCTTTTGTGCCGGCAATCGCGTTAATGACCGTATCATCCAACACCGAACTGATCTCTCCTTGTATGGCTCTCGTAACACCATCAGAAGAAAGATCCACGCCTTTGAATTTTTGATTGATGTTAGCAATCACACCTGACATCTTATCTTCCATATAAGCGCGGGCTTCAGGCTTATCTATCTCTTGACCCATAAGATAATCTACCTGGGTATAGATCTTTTCACGAGCAGCATCAACCTTCTGCTGTTTGTACATCATGACGTCCTTAACAAGATCTATGTTGTAAGGACTAACATACGGGGCATATTGCCTTAAAATACTATACTGTGAAGCCACTATTTGGTCCTCCTTCTTCTTTTATTTTCGTCATCTTCTTCATTTAAACTTCTCAAGTAAGGTGTAGAATAATCACCCATATTCATCACATCCTGATTACCTTGAACGTAAATAATTTGACCACTTGGAAGCATTCTCATATTCGGAGCTATGGAAGCTATGGTATTCAACGATGTACGAACATTGAACTTATTCTGTATCTCACTGTTTATGCTGTCATAATAACGAGCAAGATTTTCATCCCTTATAGCCATAGCCTTCAATAACCCAGATTCATAACGTTGCCTTTCCACTATGTTCTTATCGTCTGTCTGAACATAAGCCATTTCATTGAATCTATCAGCTTCGTTTATTTGCCTTGCGTTATTGAAATTTACTTCGTTAATGTACTTGGCTATATTGCTTCCGGCTATGGCGTTCATATTAGCCAGAATAGCAGAGCGCTGGGAGTCGGGCACGTCACCTACTGCGTCCAACTGAGCCGATGTCGCGCGGTTGAGCTCGTTGATATACTGATCAGCAGATTGCAGAACCGGATCTATTCTCGGAGCCTGATGCCTTTCCAATCCCTCTATCTCCAAGCCTGTATCGAGCGTTCTCAGCATCTCCGGGAAGATAGGACCGAACGCCGCCGGTCTGTCCTGTCCTTTAGGTCCGTTGTCTTCAACCACCTCCTCTGTATCGGTGTCGGTTGCAGTCGTAGGCGTACTTGCTTTCGGTTTTACCTCTATCCCTCCAGGAGATCCAATCTTAGGCGGTGTAAGGCCTGGTGCTATGGGACCGGCCTCAATAGGCTTCATTTCTGGTTTAACAGACTCAAGAACGAAGTCTATTTCCGGCATTAACCCACTATCTCTTAAAGCAACAAACTTATTATAATCGGAGCCCAGAATCTTCTTAGCGGCATCAGATTTATCACCAAATAAGTCAACATAATTCTTTATCCCTTTTTCGTTTAACAATCTTTTTTGCTCTGCCGAAACAACGTCCAACCCATAATAAGAACGAGTAGCTGTTGTCTGACCAAACTTATCATCTACGGCAAATGAATTATAAGCCTGATTCCCTCCGTAGCTTCCGGCGTCCTGGCCCCAGAATCCGTATTCATCTCTGAATTTCTTGGCTGCATCAGCATTCGTAATAGCGCCTACATCAGCTAACGCCCACAATGCATTTAATTGCCTGTTGTATCCTTTCTGGAAACCTTCTGTATCAAAATCACCATCCGTATTGTACTTGTTAGCCCATCGGTTTATGTCGAGCAAATTAGATACCGCCTTATCATTTACCCTGCCGTATCCTAAATTGCTTCTATGTTGGAGATTCTGGTTGGCATTGACACTGGAATCAGGATTAAGGATCTGCTCACGACCACTAACATCAGATACAGTCATATTAAGAGTTCGTCCAAATAACTGATTGATAAGCTTATTGTAGCCGATAGCATTCTTTCTAAGTTCCTCCAGCTCCTTCTGAGTAGGTCCACCTTCAGCCATTTTTCTGGTTTGCTTAACATACTCGTCATATATCCAGTTCTTAGCATCTGATTCTGCAATATTAAAAGCCTTAGCTTGTTTCTTTACCTGATTCAGATCAACAACCCCGCCATCCCTGAAAAAAGCATCCATCCTCTCGTTACGCTTAGATTCTTCCTGTTTGCCATAAACGATTTCAGCGAAAGAACGAAATTGTGCTTCAAGCTCGTCTATCTCTTTCTGGTTTTCATTGACGTACTTGGAAAGAATAGAAGCATTAAGATTAGATGTGTTTTTGTCTTTTACATCTTCATTTTTCTCTAATCTCTTATATACACGCTCCTGATCTTCGTACTTATCAGACAAACCTATCTTCTTCTTATATCGATCAAGGAGTGTAGCATACGTATCTTTTGACGTTGCCTTAATACCATAATTTTCTCTAACGTAAGAGGCAAACTCATCATCTATCTTACGATAATCGGAAACAATATAAGCCTCTGGCAAATCAACCGGAGTGCCACCATTTTCATGTCTGTTTCCTTTGGCTTCCATAGGCCCTACGGAGTCAGGAGTCAGCACGTACTCGCCTTTCTCTATCTCTACATTCGCAGCATCTTCCATAGACTTGGGAAGAGGATAAATATATTCGCCGGTCATATCAGACGTATCTATCTTCTGACCGTTACCTAAATTCACGCCACCACCTTCACGTTCCCACTTGATGAATTGCTGCCGGCGCTCCTTGGCAAGTTTTTCCCTCGCTGCCTGCTCGTCTCTGCTGGCTGCATACGCAGCAGATGAAGCTCCCATGATATTACGGGTAAGACCTAATCCTAAACTAACACCAGACAAGGCAGCTTGAGCCACATTAGCACCTACCTTATTACCGGCTCTTATCCGGCCAAGACTTGTACCGAACATTTGAACTCTGCCGGTTAGATCGGGTGAATAATATGGGGTAGTCATAGGATCCAGAGGATTACCATCTTGGGAACGTTTTTCTTTAGAGGAATCAGCATCCGCATCACCTACATTCATTGCATTATCAACGACTGATTTCTCTACGTTTTTAACCATGCCCCTATTATCAGCGAGATATCCTGCATACCCTGCATCATTGTTTTCAAAAAACGGATCGGATGTAGGCATACTGCTAAATGGATTTATCTCCCCCTCCTCTGTTTCTAAAGTCACATCAGAAGGCATATATATATTCTGAATATCAGATTCACCCCATTTATTAACAGACGTTCCATAATCAAGAATAGGCTGAGTAGAGGATACATTAATATCCTGTTTCTTATCCTGAACACTACCGCCAGGAGCGAATATCGGACGATTTTTTATGATTCGTAATTTCATACTATCTTTTTTCACAAAGATAAGAGAAACGAACGAGAAAATCCAACGTTATGGGATACGTTTAAAAATCAATCATGTACGGCAGACAAACCACCCGAATCAGGATCGTACTTAAAACCGCATGCCCGGCGATAGTTCTTAAGCGCTCTCTTGTACAAAAACAGCACCGTCTTGGAAACTATTTTCTTAATGGACTTAGTTAAAACCTCTTCTGTTGAAACAGACATCAGACAGCTATTCAAGAACGACCTGACATTGAAGCCAAACAAGATCTTCACCATTTTTCTAAACGTTCTAAAAAGATATGATGCCGAAAGAGCCTTTAATCCATTGCGAGCCAGTCTCTTATTCAAATACGAAACAGCCTTGTCAGATAGACATACCCTATTTTTTCCTTCGCTATCTACCTCTGATGAAAACCACGAATATAAAGTGGTAGGATGTTTCTTAAGGTGATTGATGAAGGAAGTCATTATCCCTTCTTTTAAAGCCCTTTTGTGGGCTACGCATGCAGCAATCTTCTCTTCTCTTTTCAAAGAGCTGTCAAGGCACCTAAACACCGTCCTATCGTCTCCGATGAAATACTGAGGACGTTCTTCCTTAAACTTAGCCCGGTATGCGGCATATCCTTCCTTACGGAGCATATCTATCTGAGACCGGATATAGAACCTTACGCACTTTTCTTCAGCCTCTTGCACGCTTTTAAAATAAGGAACTGACTTTCTTCCATATCGAAGATAGTCATAAACCATAGCCTCAATAAAGTCATTGTACGGGAAAAATCTTCCAAAGCCAAAGTTCCAAACTATGAAACATCGCACTCTATCTTTCCAGTAATCAGATATGATAAAATTACTACAATATCTCAACTTCCTGTCTTTCTGATAGAAATGATGAGTATGTTTGTCATAAAATAGATTAAAATATCTCAAATTGCCTAAACACTGACCGGCTGGGCGGCGTACTACATTGTACCATAAGTTGCTGAAGCTATTGTATATAACTTCTATCGGAGAGACCGGCTCTTTCTTAAAGAGCTTGTCGTGTAATTTGTGATGATCTATTATTTCAGTTATTTTTGTCTCCATATTGTTTTTGTTGTTTAGTGCAAATATATGATTTTACATAAAAAGAAGAAAATGCACTGCCTTGTATCCGGTTTGAGGGAAATAGGATACAAGGTTTTTTATTTTATGACGGTTTGGATAAGAGACGGGAAAACGGTTCTGAGCGTAACCGCCTGACCGTCAGGAGTGGGACAACAAATCTTGAATTAAAACTACGCCTATAAATAGTCTCCGTTTTCCTTAATATTAAGACCATTTTCAATGATCTTACTCATTATATTATTTGTATTATTTTATATACTTTACCATTTATTCATATAATTGTTTACAGTGAATGAACTTAACGACCGAAGGGAGTTGAGTGAGTGAACAGATTGACAAATTACTTTTTCCGTCTATTGTGTTGTTTGCCTAATTGTGTGAAAAGATTGAGTATCGTGACCGAAGGGAACGATACGAAAGAACTTATAATATTCAAAAACGACTGAACCTATCGACGAAGGAGATAGGTGATGGAGTGACGTTAATAATTATATTAGGTAGCCAGTGGAGAATTAGGCAGGGAGTAGGCGAGACGAGCGCCCATGCCCGTCAGGACAGTGAAAGTACGTAGGTCTGTTCCGTCCAACCAAGGCGATGATAGTTCCATCCTTCACGAAATCGCACAAAAAAGCCGGATTATCTTGATATCGTTCTTCAACCTTCGGTATCCGTATAACGAGTCTCAAATCCGGCTTCGCTTTATTAATATGAGAAATAAAACAATCTTGTTCTAATTATCAGTGACGCCTTTAATGCGAAGCTGAATATTGGGAAGCACGGCATTAATCAAAGCCATTTTCTTATCCTCTTCGCTTTCTTTTTGATGCTGTCTATACATCATGCTGTAATCACTGTCATCACCATCCTTTTTCCCGTCTAACGTCAGTAAATGATTTACGATGTCTTTACCATACGTTTCAGTCCATGTACGGAATCTCTCTTCCTCGGACTGTCTCTCCTGGGACTGGGCTTCCGGGTTAGGGATGGCGGCTGCCACTTCTACCTCTGGAAGTGTTACCGATGCTGCTATTTCTCCATCATCTCCGAATCCCATTTGACCATACAAAGATACGGAATTTTCTTCAATTTCCAAACCAAGATTTTTAGCAACTTCCATAGCATAGTCATAACGATCATCATTTCTTATAACACTCTTATGAGGACGTCCTGCTCCTTGGTTCCAAGCTACTACAGCATCCTTAAGGTTTTCGGCGTTCATAAAGTCCTGCCGGCTGTAGTTGTAATATCCTGGTCCTTCTTTTCCTTTTCTTGTGTATAAGAAATTAGAATATCCGGTTTTCCCTTCGTATTCGTCAGCCAAGAACTCAAGTTGGTCTTTGAACGTCGGTGTAGAATGACCTTTCTTTTTGGCATGCTTGAATAACTTATCCATGCGCTCATTATGCCATTGCTGTATGCCATATGATGTTCTGTTGTCTCCGTATATGTCATCTTTAAGACCGGATTCAGCCATGAGATTACCTATGATGGCGAGCGCCTGTATCTTAGACATACCTCTCTTTCCAGTAAAGTATTCATATGCTTCACGCTGTTTTCCAATCACGCCGCCTTCCTCCATCTTACTTACATCATCTACTATACCCAACGTTGATATAACAGGATTTGCAATATCAAGTATATCATCCACTTTGTTTCCATATCTTCCCATAAAAGACATATTCCTTACCACATTCGTTCCTCCTATTGCTTCTGCCGCTCCACCAAGTATGCCGGCATAATTAAAGGCATTATCACCTTCTGGATCTAAGGCAATCTGACTTCCATCAATACCTATATTGGACAATCCTGCTATGGTTTGTATCTTGCTACTTTCTGCTATTGTCTTAAGAATTGGCATTAAATCTAACCCCATTTTATTATACAACCTAAGCATTCCAGGTGTGGAAGAAGCAACATCTGCAAGTGTAAGTAAAGATTCGACCATTAACTTATAAGGGTAAGCATCCTCCTTGTTCTTGTCCTCCTTTCCTTCTTTAGCATCACCTATTCCCCCTTTTACTTTATCTATATCTATGGAATCTAAAAGATTATTTATAATAGCTCCTATTTTTTCCCCATTTCCATCTTTGGATATTATCAAATTTCCTATTTCACTGTTTGAAAACCCGGCTATTCTTCTAAATTCGTCCTCATCAATTTCACCTTTTTCAAGATCTGAATGAGCTTGTTCAAGTAATCTCCTCCTCTTTTCTTGCCACTCTCCATTGTCATTTTGTCTTTTTATAATCTCATCTCTCTTGTCTGTATCACTCCACCAATGTTTAGCTTCTCCACCTTCTTCGTATTTCCTTACAAACCTTTTAGGTAAAGCCTTGTCATTATTTCGAAGCACACTACCTTTCTTAGGATCATATTTGATACGTTCCCTTATTCTAAGAGGGACATCCCTTTCCGGTATGATGTCTTCCGCTATCTTCTTTCGGCTAAAATCATAATCATCCTTCACATCTAACATACCAGCATCCGGATCCCATCTTACACTGAAATTCTTCAACGCACCTAATCCGGAAGCTTCGTTTACTTTTTCAAAATTGTCACCATATACTTCTTCTCTAAATGGACTTACACCTTCATTTACTAAAATCCATTTTCCTGGATTTTCAAATATATTTTTATTTAGTTTATCAAGGACCTTCTTATAATCTCTTATTTTTCGTTTACTTTTTTCATCAGCATCCTTATATGCCTCGTCAAGCATGTTGTTCATATACTCTTTATCTAATAAAGATTGTATCAAAATAGCTTGTTCTTGAGGCAATCCTACATACTGAGCATCATCATCATCATCATCATCAAAACGATACTTGCTTGCCGGCAATCTACTTATATCTCCATCCGTGTAAGCTTTCCACATTTTTTCTTCAAAATCTGTGGCTGTATCTTCCCCGGATCGCTCCCTATTAGGATCCAACATTCGTTTTACAGTAGGAATAAAATCAGCAATTAAACTAATAGGATCAGTGTCTAATATTGGATTAACTGATTCATACCACTTATCAGGATCGGCATTATTGGATATACCAACTGATTTTATATTCGAATCAGATACCCTGACCTTATTTCCGTCATATCCTCTACCTACATAACCTGTATAACCATATTTAGCTTCCACATGGCGAGCGTCTTCATACTTTAAATCATTAGTATCTTTTTCCATAGATTCGTTCTCTACAGGCTTGTCTTCAATCAGGACATAGTTACTGTCATCATCCACCGTCCAGGGCTGGTCTGTCGGCGTAGAAAACACCCGGCGCTCGAAGGCACGGCGCTTCTTCTGACCACCCATACCTTTCTCGTTTTCATTGTGGTTTATCTCTTTCACTGCCTTATCATAATCACCTTCTTTAAGGTATTTGAAAAGCATCGGGCTTTTAGAATACTCCGGTCCTCCTGTGTTGTAAAACAAACTAAACAAAGCATCTCTCTGATTATTGTTTAGATTTTTGAAATTAGGGGTTCTTCGTATAAATTCCGGAACAAACGTATTAACTACATCTTCAAATTCCTTATCGGCCTCTTCTACTGTTATACCATTCTTGTATTTTTTAAGAAGATGAGGAAGATGAAATCCGTACCCGATTGTTATATTCCCCTTCTTGTCGTCATATAATTCAGGCTCAAACTTTTCCCACGATTTCAAATATTTTAGGATATTTTCTGAGGGCTTCCAATCTGATTTATTCTTCTTTGCCATCTTTTTCTTCCTCTAAGAATCCAAACATTTCACCTGCGCAATTACCAACAAATCCGGCTATGTAAGCTGCGTGTTCATCTTCTCCTACCTTAAAACCAAGAGACATATTACAATGTTGGCATACCGACATAGCTGCATGAAATGATTCATGACATATGTTTTGTATAGTCATATCATTCTCACTTTGAAAATTCCATAATAACTTAAGAGCTCTATCATCTCTCTTATCACGAACAAGATTCATAAAAGAGACTTCTGAATCTAAATCGCCTTCATCTCCCCATTCTCCTTCATGATCCAATTCTGCATTCTCAAAACGATCACACAATGTTTTGTAATCTAACCCTATGGTGATAATCAACTTTAGTGGATATATCACAAAATCAAATTCTTTTTCTTTCATTTTTCTTCCTCCTTCTTAAATTTGTGGTAAGCATCACAAACCTTGTCAACCAACCATCCCATTAGATAGGCAGCGTGCTCATCTTCTCCGGCGTCAAAACTGTAGTTAATATTAAGATACTTACAGTAAAGGGAAAGACCGTGCAGACATTCGTGTCCTATGGTTCTAACATCCATATTAGACAGTGAATGAAACAAGAAACATATTTCTTTCCTGTGATTGGTTCGGTTTCCTACGAAAATAGTTCTGCCACCATAATCATCAGTCCACCCCTCCCAGCTCTGATCTTCTACTTCCAGGTTGGCGAACGTCTTAACCATATACTCTTCATCTGCCCCAAGCAATACCCTTACATTATAGGGGTATATGTCATTTTTATATAATACTTGTTTCATAACAAACTGTTTTTCAACAAAGATAAACAAAAAGCCGAAGATATACTCACGTACTTCTTCGGCTATACCCATTAAAACTTTTTATTATGAAAAGCTACAATTAAAATAGAAATAATAATCAAATTTTTATCTTCTTAATTTTCTCAACCATATTCTTATATCCGCAGAACTTGCTGTTAATAACATCGAAGATAGATTCTGACCAGCCAGCTATGTTCAAGATATTAGATCCTCTGTAAAACATCTCACTTCCATATCCTTGAATAGAAATAGAAACGATTTTGCAATTTGGATTCACTTTCTTGAACCCTTTCAAAAGTTCGGCGAATTTACCATATCCATAACCGGAGGTTTTCTCCCATACAACAGATTCACCGTCTCCTATCTGCATATCTGAAATAACGTACAAGTTATCTACTTTGATCTTATCTTTAACGCACTTATCCAAGAATGCAAAAAGACCGTTTTCGGTAGCACTACCGCATTCTCCTCCGGCAGTAAAAGATTTTTTGTTATTCCATAAAACACCTTTACTTCTATCGTATTCGTAATTGATAAGGTCGTCACCAAACATACCAATAAATACGTCAGGAAGCACAGATGCGATCATACAGCCAAACAAGTTACCAATGACAGCCGTACTTGTTTGGCTAAAGGCAGACACCTCAGAAGATCCTCCCATATCTCCACGTACAGAGCCAGAGTGGTCAATCAGGATAGCCGACCGCCCCTCCAATACCGGCAGGTTCTTGCAGGAGATGGTTATGGCTTTCTCCAACGCATCTAAAATCTTATCTTTGTTACGCGCTGTTAATTTAGCACGTTTTTTATCCGACTCAAATACAATATCATTATCGGAACCATCAGTGCCTATATTTTCAACCTCTTTGAAAGCTGAAGCAAAACGGAAAGGAAGCATCTTCGAATTAAGCACCTTCTCTTCTATTGTAAGCTGCCTACAAACTTCATCTATTTGATCAGGTGCGTATTTGATTATGTTTACAAGGTTACGAACCATATTAAAAATAGGCATACCTTTTACATTAGAAACCACGTCCCGAATAGCGTCACCTAAAGCTTCTTTCTTTTCCTTATTGTCTTTCTTGTCCTGTCCGGCTTTAGACATTTCTTTTTCAAGAATCTTGCTTTCGTATAATCCAGACAAAGACCTACCTTCTATAAGGTACTGGAAAGCCGTTTTGTTAGCCTGATTGCCTTTAGGGTGAAATAAGTTTACTAAGTCAACCATAGTAATGACCCTACTGTCCATCTTATACTTATCAATCCGATACGGATCAAGACCTTCCAAAGCCGTCTTAAATCCTTTCTTAATAGCGCTGGATATTCCTCTTAACTTCTTTGGATTTTTGTCGTTAAGAGCCGCATAGCAGCCAAGGATTTCGCTCATATCATCAGGGCGCATAACGATCTTATTATAGAACCTTGAAGCCCATTCCTTACCCGATGCTTTGCTGGCAAGGACAGAGGCCATAAGATGCGTTACTGACCTAAGCTTTCCTTCTTTCCTGACATACAATGCTGTTTGTGCTGCGAAATACGGATCCACCTGATCCATAAGGCTCTTAATTCTTTCTACTTTATCTTTTTCTTTCTCATAATAAGAATCAGATAACATGGTAGTCATTACCGTAGATACCAACTCTTCTTCTGCGTTAGGCTTATACGCCTTCTCTCCCATGTGATTCACGATCGTAGGTTTAACACCTTCATCCTTTTTGTTAAACTTTCCCATTTGTTGTTTTCTTTAAAGTGTTATACAAAAAAAAGCAGTGATATTACTACCACTGCTTAAAAAAAATATATCAAAATGAATACTCAATGAGGGAAAAGCTGAAGTTAGTGTAAACAATGAAATAATGGATTTGAACCATCGACCTATACTTTAAAAGAGTATCGCTCTATCCATCTGAGCTAAATTCGAAGTAACTAACCCCATCACCACTCATTAGTTTCTTATGTCTTCCAAACAGAGGAAAAGCGGAGCCGGATCTAAAATGAAAATATCGGATTCGAACCGATGAAAAGCAAATGTACCTGATGCTGCGTTAAACCACTACGCTAATTTTCGAAGTAACCGGACTCCTCACCATCTGTATATTTTATTAAAACAGGGATAACTTGGAAGGTGTTTTAAAGGAGGTTTTGATCTACCAACTGATCTAATCTTTCTTACATGAAAAATACAGGACTCGAACCTGTGACATAAACCGAAGTATCACCTTCCATCACCACTGTCTTATATTATAATCTCTCTTGATTACGATGCAAATATAGACACTAAAATATGATTTACAAATTAAAATAATTTAAAATAGATTAATTTGAATAAATTATTTTAGAGCCATAATTGGATTACCCCATCTTTTTTTCCACTCCTTGCCTAAATAAGATATAAGATCATTGTAGTTTGTTATAAATCCTCCGTCTATTATCGAACTTATGGCTATTTCCAATTCCGTTATATCATTAAGTTGTTCTTCCGTTGCCATATTTCTTATTCCATCCTCATGTTTATTGAATACAATAAAATTAATAGCCTTTGCTATCCTTTTTATCTTATCAGATAATTCATTTTTGTTTTTTACAAGTGATCCTACAGATTTACATGTTCTTATATAAGCATCACCTGCCATATTTCTATTCTTGATAAGGCCATCAGTAAGCCATATAACCACACTCGCATATATATCTGGATCTAATTCCAATGCAACCATTACAAAGAAATAAGGATCCACAAACCATTTCTGATCTTTTCCTTTTCCTTTTCTGTAAGCCATATGATATTTTTTAAGATCAGTCAACTTGCTAATACACAGATCGTTTTTTTGTACTGCGATTTTTACCGCAGTACATATATTGTTTATATTCAGTCTCTTAACTAAAGCATACATTTTCTCTTGAAATCCTTTTGTACTCATTAAATCATCTAATCTTTTTGGAGCCAAACCCTGTTTTTCCCTCTTTTCAGTCAAAGCTTCCATTACCTCTGTTATACACACAAAACCGTCTTTTGACATAACAGAGATGTTCCTACCCAACAATTCTCTGCTTTCTGATTGCAATAACACGTTACTTTTCATAATTTTACATCGTTTTATTGTTATTGACATACTCCCATCGCTAAAGCAAATGGGATTCTTGGATACAAACGCAAGAAACCCCGATGTTGCTATCGTTGGAATTACTCTTGCTTTCCAATTCGGAAATGCCCTTCCGAAGTATATTACGGGCTGCAAGAACATCACGGTCGTTTACCGCGCCGCACGACGGGCATACCCACGTGCGGTCGCGTAACGACAATCCTTTATTAATGCAGCCACATTCACAAGTTTTGGAAGAAGGATACCATTTGTCAATCTTGTGTACTATCACTCCATATTTTAAAGCAACATACGTAAGTTTGTCAATAAAAGAAGAGTGACTAAGATCGGAAACTTTCTTTCCCCACAAACGTTTCATTCCTTCAATGTTTAGATCTTCAATGAAAATATAATCATACTGTTTGCATAACTGATGAGCTAATTTCCATTGAAAATCTGATCGAAGATCGTTTATTTTACGATACGCTTGTTGTAGTTCAAACAGTCTCCTTCTTCTATTGTTGGATCCTTTAACAGATTTAGAAATCCTTTTATTGCATTTCTTGATCTTGTTTTGATATTGTTTGAATAATAGTGGAGAATCGATTTTGCTACCATCGCTTTTAGTTAGATAAGTTTTCAGACCAAAATCCAATCCGATAGATGCACCATCATGTGTCTTTCTATAAGAGTTTATGGGGTTATGGTCTGTGATTATAATCAAACTAAAACGTGAACAGGTTTCTCTAACTATTCTTATTTGCTTAACATTACCTTCATAAGGTCTACTGTATGAGAATCTAAATCGTTTTTTCCCTTTGTTAATTGTTAGACAATTCCCATTTAGGGTAAACCCTCCTTGTTTGAAAACAAAAGAGTTGAATTTCTCCGGTGATTTAAACTTAGGAGGTCGTTTAGCCAATTTCTTGAAGAAACGATTATAAGATTCATCAAGACGTTCAAGTATTTCTTGTGTTGTTTGGGAATGAAGAAGATTTCTTTTAATTCTTTTGGCAAAATACTTCTTCATTTTGCCAACTGGTATGTATTTTCCAAACAGTTTGTAATACCTACGTTGTAGCGCTAAAGCATGATTCCACACAAAACAACATTCACGAAGTATCTTGTCAAGATACTTCGTTTTCTTTGAATGATAGATGTTGTATTTGTATGAAATCATTTTTTTTATCTGTAATTTTGATTCAAAATTAATCAAACCAATTCATCCACCTCCTAAAGTATGGTAGTTTTGTTAGTTAAATAATCATAAATAAGCGCCTATCTGTCCGCGATGGATCGATAGGCGCTACAAATATATTAAACTATTATTAAATCACAAAATAAAAACTACTTATTTTCAACTTATTAAATATTGTAATTTATCTATTCTTAATCTTATCTTCAGAGATCAACCACTGGAATATAATCTTCCGGTTGCTAATTACTTTCTTTATCCTCATCAGCATCCAACTACCACGCAACCTATCAAGCCATGACCGTCTAAAATTAAGAGAATCAGGATTAACCGACTTATTTATATCGTTATCGTCCTTGATCCAGATAGGTGTTTCAGATCGGTCATCGCCAACCCTATTAAAGAAGTCGTTCAACTTATGTCTTCTATATACTTCAGTATCCAGGACCTCGGTATGGTCGCCTACGATCTTCGGATACGATATGCGTTGCGCTAAATTATTCTTTTCTTCTGGAACAAGATGAATTTCACCTGAGTTGTTTGTGTCGTTGTAGATAGTTATCGTATCCAAACCTACTTTCCTGTCAAGTGTGTAATTCACATCATCAACGTATTTCCTTGCGTCAAGCTCATACTCAACAGAAGCCAGCGTAGAACCATTATATTTCTCTTTTATCGGAACTTCTAATATAAATGGATATGTTGATCCGTAAAATGTCTGGAAGCTCTTATTCGTCAGCAAATGACTCCATAAGCCACCTTCTTCGTCTGATGCCGGGAAGTTTATACCTGTTTGGAAATATTGTTGCTGTTCTATATAATAGTCAGGACAGAACGAATAATAAGAAATCCATTCTTGTTTCAGACACGAATATCCGATAGTGAACGACACGTCTTTAAAATACTGTTCGTCTTTTAAAGATATTTCCTTATCGTTTGACAACACCTCTGTTTCATTGTACAAGAACCTTCCACCATCATATTTGTAATATGCCGGGTTCTTAACAGGTATATAATCTTTTTTCGTGATAAGTACCCTCTTATACCTATTATCCCATCCAAGAGACAGGCCAAGACCGATAAATTTATTATCCGTATCTTCTTCTGTCATTTCTGTACCGGTTAAGATATTAGTTATTCCGTATCTAAGGATCTTAAACGGAAGATGACGTTTAAGCCAATGCCTGATCCCTACACTAAGTTCCTTAAGATTACGTCCGTTCGGGTCGGTCATAAACACCTGTGCTCTTTTAGTATCTACCCAGAAATGACCAAATTCTGAACTAATTATTTCAGTACTCTGGGTTCCAGAATAACCAAGGTCGGTCGTGTTGTACTCCAGAGGCCGGGACGCAAACAGACCGCCGGTGCCCATCTCAGCCTGCCCTGGGGAGGTGCGCTCCTTGATTACGTCTATGGCGTTATGGAGCGAAACTTGATCCTCGAACCTGACAAGAATCTGATCGGATTCAATACGCTTCATGTGAATAAGCTTCCCGTTGCTGGCTGGGAACTCATGATAATCCATAGGTTTATACGTTAGCCACGGATCTGTTTGGCTATTTTCAGATACGTCAGCCCTACTCCATATAACACCATTAGGTCGCTGGTAAGCACAATCATAAAAACGACGTTCGTATGTTGCCGGCAATACATTAGGTGTTAATGTCATTCTTGATGAATAGATAGGACTTATCTTGTAATCATTGTCTCTATGGATAGATACGTTCTTTTCTTGTGTCCACCAAACAAAATCTCCTACTTTTGGATAGAATAATTCATGAGGCTGAGGGCCCTCTAATCTGAAATTACAATTTATTTCAGATTCTACAAGGAACTGAGGAATACCATAGAACCATGTATAAAATCTGCCATCTACATACTTACCGGAGGTGTCACCATTCAATTCATACAAGCTCTTCCTATTTGGGTAAAAAGCATATTTTCCTTTATTAGATGATGTCCAACTATTGAAACGTTCGTTATCTATCGTCTCAAGAGCGTCTTCTCCGGTATCATAATTAACAAAATATCTTGGATACCCTACATTTCTATAATCCATGTAAGGGAAAGGTATCATATCTCCAATACCAAAAGCACTATTATAAAAAACAGGAAATTTTCTCTTTAATGAAAATCTGGTTATCACCGTATCACCACCGAACATCAGTTTCTTTTCATTAGTGAAAAATCCACATCCACCTATGGAAATCCATTTTATATCTTCTATTTGACCATATTGATCCGGCCTATATCTCATAAGCCTCATATACGGAGAACAGATGTATGAAACTGATTTGGATTGCTCAAATGTTCTTCCTGCTACAACATCTCTTCCAGCAATAACCGAATCATCTATACGGCTACTGTCGTAGTTGTAGACATAGTTCGGATATTCCAATAAATATTTCGATTTACCATCTCCTTTTTCACCTGGATCACCAAATGATAAAAATAACGAAGATTCACGATCTATATTATTAACAAATAAGAATCGTCCCTCATTATCGTTTTTACCGGTTCCCCATTTAGATGACATACTGGCATCCATCATAGGATATACACCGGACTTGATGTACTTAACAGAAGATAAACCACGAGCAAAATTTCGTTCATACTTATCCTGGTCCGTTATACCTATCATTGAATTATATAATCCTACAGAAGTATAATACCATGCATGATTACGTCTTGGTCCATTGTTTATAAACGTATTAAGCCAATCATAACGGTACTTACCGTACAATATCGGGCCCTTAGCAAGAGTTTGACTGATGGTTGACACCATTGAAGAAAACAGCATGGCCACACTTAAATTCGTTAGGAATCCTCCTCCGGTAAGACCAGCCGACCCTCCTATGTATCCAGACTGCGCCCTTATCTGAAGCTCTTCTGCTATCATAGCGGCTATTGTGGCACTTGATTCAACTGCGGCAAGTGACGCAGCCATCGTGTATGCGGCAGGACCTAAGATAGTCCATTTTGGATGATCTTCGACAGGTACGAAACTGCCCACAGACATTCCTCTTTGAAATCCGTCTATACATACTTCATTTGGAAGTTCGGGCTTGTTGAAATAAATATCAGGCGAACAGAAAGAATACCACACGTTTCCTCCTTTGTCGAAAGGATGGGATATAAACTCGTCTCTTTTGCCAGACGTATAATTATATTGATCTTGTGATAGATCATTATATGGGTAATTAGGATAGATATTTACATTACCATCGTCTCCTATGTATCTAAGCATATCATAGGCTAATCCTGAAGCCACAACTGACCTATTTAGCCTCCTATCTCCACGATACAGTTCATATCCTACAATCGTATCTCTTTGTTGTTGCGTAATCAAACCAGAATCCACCGCAAAATCCAAAAACACTTGTATGGTGTTCTCATCTACCATAATACCTACCGGATATATTTCAGAAGCTATGTCATATCCACGTTCATCACTGTTCATAAAAGGTATATGCTTATTATCTGGGAACCGGTAATGACGTATAGGTTGTTGGCAAAATACGGTAGAAGTATCTACTCCTCCATAAGAATGGCCCTTGAAATAAGATAATCCATTTTTGTCTGACAAAGGAGCGCCATAATATTCTGTTAACTTATTCATAATATTAGAATAAGCTTCTGATTTTTTTGGATCATCATAAGATCTGCCTGTGTCTATTTTCATCCTACTACTATCATAAAGTTCAAAATTAGCAGGATATTTCTCAGATGATTCCCAATATGCAAAATCTCCGTATTTATAAGGACGAGGCTTGCAATTGATGGGCCTATCTCCACATGTCTGACATTTTGATGCAAATACGACTGTTGATCTTAATGTTATTGAATCAACAGACAAATCAACCTTATTTATCTCTTTTTCTCTTACACCAAAAATATAAGGATATATGGTTTTACCCGTAGCAAAAGAAACACCTAAGATAGCACGAGACGGCTTCTTTCCTGGTTCTTCCTCTTCTTCTGGGGTATCATAATTTTTATAAGAACAAAATTGAATTTGTCTAAACGTCATTATCCAAGGAACTGCCACAATAGGAGATTCTATTGTAACATAAAAATAATTTTGACCTATAGAATCAAAAAACTCTTCATTTATTTCTCCGAAAGCTGGTTTTGCTATGTTAATAATAACAGAATGAGATGATTCATACTCAGGTCTATCAAATTCAACTGGTACTATTCCAAGAGGGGACCATGTTTCAACATCCTTCCAAAAAGAAACACGAACATAATTAGTAGACACAGCATCCATTATGCCATCTACCTTTCCAATAGCTTCAAGATAAAGAACTTTGTTCTCATCTTTATAACCTTCTATGTCCCACTCTTCTGGTCTGTTGATTCTGATAAACCTGGCATTTGTCATTACATTTCTGACAAACTTCCATACCACAAATTCAGATGCGAATCCAATATTAAGCTTATCCCCCGTAGGATTGTTAAATGTAGCATTGTTCACATACCCCTCAAATTTCCAATCAGTTTCAGCTATACCGGTATCTGAATTTTTATATATCATATCTTGCAACTTCTCAGAAGCTTCAGGCCAAAATTGCTCAATACAATACCTGGGCCCGTTCTTTGATCTATACTGATTATTTATGACCGTACTGGTAGATCTGCCGGCTCTCCAATCTCCCACACCATTTATCCTTTGACTCCATCCATCTATATGAAGAATATAACTTCCAAGAAGATAATTATAATTTTGAAAGTTGTTATAATCAGTTCTTGACACAGTAGGATCAGAGCAATAACTCTCAATATAACATCCGCATGTACAAGGCATGGTATCTAATACGTATATAGCATCAGACACGGTTTTTAAAACAGATCCAGGTTGTAAATATGGATAAAACTCAGAACAAAGATGTTGATTGCCATCACCTGATATGCTGCCAGCGCTATATCCAAAAAATGCTTCCTCCATCCATTCAGATAAAGAGTCCATTGTCTCATAGTTAAACAACACAGAATACTTATTCTGATTCTCTCCTCCTGTGGTGTATAGATAATCTGTAGAGACATGTTCCATTTCACTAAGAACCTTATATATATAATCTTCCACAAGACCTGTTATCAAAGGAACTGGAGCAGACAATATAGATTCTTGACGATGGGGAACTTCACAGTCTCCTTCCATTTCTGGTAACCTAATATGATCAATTGGCTCCATATAATCCTGTGTTCCGTCTTCTCTGTATTTGGTAGCTATATCACATATCTGTCTTTCATTGTTTCCATTCTCCTTATTATTACAAGCTACAAGACCTATATTTTCAGACAAATAATTTATAGGGGTTCCTACAATATCATCATAATCGATAATAAATCTTGATTTACCTTTAAAAGTGGCAAAATTGCTTTCCACTATAACAGTTTGACCTACGGTAGCCGGGTTGTTACACTCTTTCTGTTCTTCATCTATAACAACCGCATCGTCGTCAATCAATACTCCATCTCCTGCTGTATTGCTATACTGCCATACATATTTCCTATCAACACCCGAGCAATCCGGAGCATATGCGTTTATAGACTGGTATGGGATACTGTCTTTGTTCATTTCCTCTCTCGCCTTATCATAAGGTGGGGGAACAAGAACGAATGCTGGAGTTTTATATCCGGTGGATGTCTTAAATGATATAGAAAAAGGATATACTTCATTCCTCATGTATCCCACATACAACGAACAGGCATTACCATCCTTATACAGATCCTCGTGGGCTACCGATGCCTGCCATTTTAGAAAATGCCCCATAAGAGAAACTACAGGCTGTAAATTCCATTCTTTTTCCGCCGTAAGACCATATTGAAGAAGACGGTTTCCGACTGACACTATTCCTCTTGATGTATTATATATGGCTCTTTTTAAAGAAATGTGTTCAAATGTTGTCCTCTTATTATTAAGATCAGAATAATAGTATATAGTCTTCTCTGTAATAGGATGAATACCTTCTATGAAATAATCGACTACAGGTTGTGTTTCGCCATTATATCCAACAGTGTTTTGAATAACAGCCACCTTGTAATGTCCAACTTGCCTATCCAAATTAGACACCTTAAGTCTTATACCAAGATTAGTTCTTTCTCCCCATTTCCCATCATTGATTCTAATATATTGTTCATCGAATACATGCACAGGATTAGTCAATGAAGTATAGTTAGTTTTCTCGTTGCCAAATTCATCACACAGAGCCACAGCAAACTGATACACGCCCGCGCGTAGGCTGCCCCCGTACTCTATCTGTACCGGCTCTACACATGGCTGATCCAGTAGCGGAAACACCCTAAGCTTCTCACAAGCCAGAAAACAACCATTCTCCTGCATGAACTTTTTCCTATCGTATTCTTTATCGCATATCTTATACCCATGATAATGATACCATATATCACCTTCATCATCAGGAGTCAGAGCCTTGTCTACAATAACATACCTGGGAGGATTATAATCGTCAGTCCAGTAAATACATTTCCCACATTTCTCTGTCTTTATTTCTATGGTTTTTATAGGATGGTAGATAGAGAACTTAAGGCACGGATCTTGCTCGTTGTCTTCCAGCAAGGTCTTCATGCCAGAACACAAAGACTCCGATCCTTCTACCATAGATTCTATATCAGAATCGGATAAGATACTTGTATCGGATTCAGGCTTGAAATAAGTTATTTTAGATACGCCTGTTTCAGGATTTGTTATAAAAAAATAGATATTGCCTGAAGTAAGATCATTCTTGTAACCAATAACTTTAAACCCATCGAAATCAATGCATTTAAGATTACTATGCTCGTTAGATCTCATCCCAACATTACCATCCTCGGATTCGATGTTGGCATTCAAGGCAAACGTATAATGCTGATCCGTAAGAATCGACGGATGCAGATCGCGATTCATACCTGTTTGAGGAACCGCTATGTTTCTGTTATCTTCTGATGCCATCTTTGTAACTGTTTGTCACAAAGATAGCAAAAGAAGAACTAACTCACGCAATAGAAGCTACTGGAATAACAAAACCTTGCGCCATAGCTTTATGAAAATCACCTGTTAAATAATTAGGTGATTATATACAACTTTACACCACAAATATATCAAATTGTTTTTATATATAAATAATAATTCCTACATTTGTGTCATGAGATTAGTCGAACAACATACAATCAAGCCAAGTTCTGTTTATTATAATGAACTTTATGACCTATTGCATAAGTGTAAAAACTTATACAACAAAGGATTGTATGTTGTTAGACAACACTATTTCCAATACAAGGATGATAATACTGTAAAGTATAAGTACCTAAACTACTATTCTCTTGAAAAGAAGTTAAGAACAGAAAATGATGTTGACTATCGTGCTTTACCAGCACCGGTTGCTCAACAAGTGTTGATGATGGTTGATAGAAACTTTAAATCTTTCTTCAATCTCTTTAATAAAAAGAATAGAGGTGAGTATTCTGAGGAAGTAAGAATGCCAAGGTATCTCAACAAGGGTGGTTTGTTTCCTGCTGTTTTTTGCAACAAATGCTTTTTCTCAAAAATGCATAAAACAAGGCATTGTTAAGTTACCAAAACAGTTTTCCTTTACAACAAGAACCAATAAGCAAAATATTCAACAACTTAGATTCATTCCTAAGAATGGGTATATCGTTCTTGAAATAGTTTACAATAAGAAGGAAAAAGATCTTATGTCCGATAATGGGAACTATCTTGGCATCGACATAGGATTGGATAATTTAGCATCTTGTGTTTCAAACACCGGTTCTTGTTTTATTATCAATGGTAGACCACTGAAGTCTATCAACCAGTATTATAACAAAAGACTTTCATATTTAAAATCTAAATTAAAAGATAATAAACATACTTCAAAACAAATCAGGTTATTAACTAACAAAAGGAATAACAAGATCAAAGATTATCTTCATAAGGCAAGTAGGATGTTGGTTAATCACGTAGTTTCCAATGGTATTAACACGATCATAATCGGTCATAACAAATGCTGGAAACAAGAGATCAATATCGGAAAACGAAATAATCAAAACTTTGTATCTATTCCTTTTAATATGTTTATCTCAATGATATCTTATAAAGCAACATTAGAAGGTATTAATGTTAAGATTGTTGAAGAATCTTATACTTCAAAATGTAGCTTTTTGGATAATGAACGGATTTGCAAACATGAATCCTACAAAGGAAGAAGGACCAAACGAGGATTGTTTAAAACCTCGTTTGGTAAGATCATCAATGCTGACATTAATGGTGCTTTTAACATCATTAGAAAATCAGAAAAAGAATCCTTTGATGTAACGATGTTACCAGAAGGTAGAGGGTTTTGGTGGAACCCAGTACGGATTTCCGTATAAATATGTATTACTTTACGCTTTTGGTGTAAAGTGCTATATAGTCACATATCTTTTACCCCTAATCAACACAGTGCCATCACCACCAGCTCCAGCATAAACCATAGACTCTCTGACGCCGCCGCCTCCGCCGCCATAACCTCCGCCGCCTTTACCAGATCCGTTTGTTGATCCTCCTGTGCCAGATCCTTCACTGTAATCAGATATTCCGCCTTGAAATACCACTCCGGTGTTAGTTTCTCCACTCCCACCACCGGCATTTCTTTTACCGCCGGATTCTCCAAAATCTCTGGTGGTATGACCTTGACCTTTGATTACTCCATACTCTTCTCCATTAGTGTCTCCACCATCCGAAGCACCATCTTGTGTATATGATGAACTGCCGGCACTACCACCATCTCCTCCCTTCCATTTATTAGCTCCCTTTCCTCCATTTGCTCTATAAGACGAGTTCATAAATTGAGAGTAACCCCCATCTTCACCAGGGAAATTTTGTTCAGCTTGATAAACTTTTGCTCCTCCTTTTCCTACTGTTATAGAAATAGATTGACCTGGTTTTACAGCAATAGCCTCTCCGTCTTTCCAACCTTTGCTATCAGATTTGAAGGTCTTGGTATAACCACCTCCACCGCCGGCAGAGCTACCGCCACCTCCGCCTCCAACTAAAAAAACATCTACGAGAAAACAGCCATCAGGAACTATCCATGTGTAATTCCCGGCTGGATAAAACCTTATAAGAAAGTCCTCAAGCTCCCTATTTTTATCAAAAAAACGACGCCTCATAATATATCAGGAATTACCCCCCCCCCTATACATAATAACTTATTGTAAATCATATAATTATATTTAATATAAATAATCAAACAAATACAAAGAAAGAATCATTGCGATACATACTACTCTTCTCTGTTGCAGAAGTAATACAATCAACATCTTCATCTGCATTATTAATAAGATCTCTCATTCCATCGTATCTATTAGAAAACATAAAAACGTGCCTCTGGTCATTTATCTGAAACTTGTATATAATACCCTGTTGTTCACTTGTAGGATACGGGTCAAATGTAATCCGTATTGACATTGGTTCATAACCGGTAGAGGTGCTTGAAAACGAAAAAGAAACTGGACTCTGGGTATGAATATTAAAAGCCGTACCTTCTCTAAGTTGATTCAGTACACTATTTATCTTATCCTGGCTAATTGTATCGGATTTGACTTTATTCATTAAATTAAATAATCTGATTTTATCTCCAGGTTCTATTTCTGTTTTTACACAATGATAAATAGCTCCATTACCAGATCTTTGTTCTTCAAAATATCTTCTCCTACTCACGATAATACTCCTTTCTGTAATATTTCAAGAAACTAAACCCTTCAGACTCTCTTCTAAATATACCAGGTTTGTTCCAGTCATTTTCAAGATCGAAGGCCTCTCTTTCAAATACGATATTGTGATATGCTTTCTTGTGATTCCGGTATATACACAATCTTATTAGGTATTCAACCAGATACCATACATAGTACAAAAATACCGGGATAGTAAGCAGCCACAACATCCACCATCCTGCATGGCCGTTAAGACCAGATACTAATGCTATGATTGAGATGATTATAAAGCCCGTAGCAAACAACGCCTGATATTGATTACAATGCGTCCCTTCATGATATTCTGCCTTTAATGATATGGCATCACGTTCGGTAAATACGGCTCCAAACAGCATAATTGTTTTATAGCCGTCAATGAACGTAAACAACTTAGCTATCTTAGAATTGTAATAGATTTTCATTTTCCGAATTTAATTTTGTACCAGTTACACAATATCAAAAATTCAATAGGTGAATTAACACCATCCCATTCCCATTTATCTAAATAGGCCCTGAGTTTATCTCCTTCAACGCATTCGGCTTCTTGCAAGAAGACAAGATGAGGCATAAATAACTCCGATCCTTCCAAAGACTTATTAAAGAACTTAACCAGCCTCTTATTAAATCCAGGACCGTACCATGATTTTTCATTTGTGGATCCAAGACAATAGTAAGAATTGTTCTTAACTTTAATACCAAACCATTTGCATATATATGGATGATATACTCTATCTGCTAAGAATATAAATGGCTTATACCATAGGCAATGCCAGAATGTACTGCACTTGCCACCAAACTTCTTAAAAGCCCATCTGAACCCTCCAGAGAAGTACCAATTGTTAGCCCCTCTCTTAACCTTAACTTTGTATTTAAGATTCTTATTCCGGTTGCTAACCCTATCCCACGGCTTGACCTTATCGGTATCCATATCAGGAAGGAATGTCCAATGATGAAGCAAGGCACTGTAATAAGGATTATATATCTTGTGTCTGTTTCTAATAACGTACTCAAAAATATCGTATCCTACTTGCCCGGCTTCTTCAAATCCTTTTTCTGACAAGAAAGCTAATATCGGAGCCAGATTCCAAATCTGATCTTGTGAAGTGAATGGAGAAAAGCAAGGGTCTTCATCTTTTAGCTCTATACCATTAGTGTACCCGGAGCTTATTTTGGAAAGACCAAATTTGTTTGCGTCTTCACCATGTATGTCATCTCTTAAGAAAAATCCTTTTTCGAATTTGAAATAAATACCTTTATTGCTATTAAAAAAAAGATCATAAGTAGTATCAGCAAGACGGGTAAGCACCAGTATGGCATTACGAACATCATCTTCTGTCTTGTTACCAAGAATCATTTCCGTATAAAGGAACTGAAGATAATAAGCCAGGTTGATGGTACCGTCTCCCACCCAGCCTGCCCCGTCCTTCACCGACGACAGTGGGATGCACGAGGCCTGCTCTGTGTAGCTGGAATCATAAACGAAATCCCGGTAAAACACCTCCTTAATCCTATTGTATTTATCCCAAAGACCTTCCATATCTTAACCTATAACAATAACACAATCACGTTTTTCCTTATTATAAACCATCGTACCCATCTTAGTGTACAGACCTTTTATATTTTGGTAATTGGTTTCACCATGAGCTGAAACGTTGGTAGTAATGCTATCGGAGTAAACTTCTTCGCCACCTTCGTTAATGAAATTAAATCCTTGTTTAACCATCTCTCCTCCAAGGTAGGCTGTAAAAGACACAACAACATTTCCTCGCCCTCTATTTCCATACCAATTACCATAGATGTCGGCATTGATATTAGGTTCCGACTCGTCCATGCCCGGCGCTGATAGCAAGGTCTTCATCTTAATAAGCGCACCTTCAAGACCGGACTGCATGTTATCACCACCATAAATAAGGTAATCACCTACCTGTTGTTGGGTGGTAGCCCACTGCTTACTCCATCCAACATACTTATTATCCACATTTGATATGCCTGTATTAGTAAAACCGGTTGCAGTATCAAAATCGGAACCGTCTTCCGATTCCCATCCGTACCTAAGAACAAGATAATCGAACTCAGGAATTACAACAACCTGCTCGCCGGCAGCTTGTGTGATTGTAACATTCTTACTCTCTCCACCAGCCGTTACCTTAGCTACACCTCTACGATCTTCAGCTACTGGATTCGGTCCGGCTGTGAAAAGGATGTTTGCCGGTCCTACGCCTCTCATTTTGTCGGCGGTTACTATTTCGCTTGCACTAACTTCTAACATTTTGTTTATTTTTTTAATATTTCGAATACGTATATCCAACTCAACAAAAATACTATCGGGCAATACATTGTCTCTACCAAACTCGCATCTCCTTTAAATTGCCTGATTGACCAAACAATCATAGACACAATAACACCAAGCAAGTATATAAATAGAACTACTTCTGTCATACCAATTTGAGCATATTGTCAATTACAGGATACGCCTTAGTATATATCTCAAACTCAGCACGCCGCCGTCTAAGAGGTTCGTACATGCCTTTTAATGTCATACCCATCATCTTAAGTTCGGTCTTAGCATTTTTCAGCTTAACCAGATCTTGTTGTGCATACAACTTAAATAAATCGGCTGCACCCTGAGCTTCGGCATTATACATCAGTTCCTCAAAGAATCTCATCTTTACAAAATTATCGACATAATCCAGGACCAGACCTTGCGGCGTGTCTGGTATGATTATGTTAGATTCTCCGTCAAAAGGAAGAGACCGGTACTGCATGTAAATAGGACCATCGAAATTAGCATACAGGAATCCGTTTACGATGTTTATCTCATACGGACTATCCTTTATTACCTTATTCCGGCATTTACTCAAACAAGAATCACGAAGCATAGGCTTAGCAAGACCTAACATCACAGGCCGATCATAATAGCAACGAACTTCATGATCGCGATCGTGGGTGTTGATATAAAATTTTTCAACTATCACCTTCTCGCATTCTTCTTTACAACATTCATAACAAGAGCACCACCTATAACTTCTTTCGGTACGTTCTTTCCAAGCTACCGTATTTTGAAGCTCTGGTATCACCTTATCACCTTCTGGTACCTCATATCCCTTGAAATCGCATTTAAATGCCAGAATAAGATCAAAGTAATCTCCCGGCATACGAGCCTGTCCTCGCTTGACATCCACTACCGCCTCCTTGCGCATAGTAATATCGCCTCCAAACTTCTTCAGGGCGATTTCTACCCATTTATAGATGGATACCTCATCTATCAGATCACGCTTGTCAAATGATCTTAAAGACGATTTTAACTCTATGATATAATCTTCGACTGTCATTACTTTTAAAAAAAATGGAGGACAGGAAACGAACCTGACCTCCACAAAGATATTAATAATCTGATTAATGCCCTATTTTGCTGTTTTAAAAGTTAGGATCTTCAAACTTACCGTACTTTAGAAACGTGCTTCTACATTTCCCTTTTATACCATTGAGCGTAACTTCATATCCGGCACCAGTCATGTATATTGTTTGCTGATTGATCCTTTCACCGGAGTACTTATCCACAAAGTAAGATCGATAAACACCAAACTTATTTTTAACGATATCACTGTATAGTTCCCATTTACCCTGCCCGTTCCTGAACATGAATTTCATTTCTTCAAGAAACATACGGAGATTCTTTTCGGCAATAATGATCCCATTTTGTTCAAGCTTCTTCGCAATATCTCTAATCAACCACATGTTTTCATGATCAACCTTCTTAAATGACTCTGCAAACTCCACATCAGGACGCTGCTCTTCTATGGTCTTAATCGCCTGCTGTCTCTCCGCCTCTGCTTGTGCTCTCTCGGCTATGGCTCTATTTTTGGCATCAATCTCGTCAGCTAATGCTCTTAATGCAGACGGATAGTCTTTCGGTGTTATAGAATAGGAACCGGTTTTTCTTATAGAGGGAAGAACCTCTGATGTTACCCATCGTTTAAACTTCTTTGCAGACTCTAATTTGGAAGACAAAACAAGAGAATACAACCCGGATTCATTGATTACCCGTATGCTATCTAACTCATTGATTTCCAATGGAGCCCAAAACGAGCCTCTCTGAAAATCAGATAGTTGCAAAAGAATGGTATCCTCTTCATCTACGTGTCTTTTTACTGGATTTTTAGGCGTAGCATAACCGAGCGATCGAGCTACATCTACAGCTACAAACCACACGTCACCATTAGGGTCCACTATAGTCCTAATGTTTCCAAACTCTGAATTTCTAAAGATTGTTACACTTCCGTTAGTTTCCGTTTCGCTGGATTTTTGCGTCAAAATAATGCTACTGTTCTTCGCATTGTTTTGAAAATTGTTTACCTTTGTCTCCATAGAACTTTGTCTATATAAAGATATTTGATTAACATTATATCCGCCCGCTTGAGAAAGTAGACGGATATGCAAAAGTAGCGATTATTCTATATACACAAAGGATGATCGCTACTTTTTTCTACTTATTTCTATGACCTAATTCCTTGTCTTCGAAAACTCTCTTAATCTGGAAATCTTTAAACACTCTTCTTTTAGCAAGTATTTCATTGTACATAAATCGATATCTTCGTCCTTTATTCATTTTAACCCTTAACTTCTTTTTCAAGCTATCTTGTATTACAAAATGGTAATATCTTTTGGAGTCTGCGAAATCCATAACCAGGTGGTTGTAGAGGTAGCCGTTGGTTCCGAGCCTGCTCACGATGTCCAGGTCCCGCCTGACGGTAAAGCGCTGCCCCGGTATAAGCACATGGCATAAGTAGCCAACGTTATCTACATAAACACCGGCATCAGCCTCTATATAATGTTCTGATACGGTTTTCCATATAATAGACAACAACCTTAAAACCTCTCCCCTGTCTCTTATCATGCCTTTCTTAAAACCATTCTTTCTCTTCATAAGACGATGGTAGTAGGCTACAAAATACGGTGATTGTATTGATGTTCTTTTCATCATTCAAAAATTAAAATTATACATTTCAGATAATTAACATTAGAATGTATTGTTGCTTTGAAATACTATTCTATATTTGCAAAGTCTACCGATCCTCACGGACAGGTAGACTTATAAGTATTAATTTTAAAAACGTAGTAAAGTTATGAAATCGAATGTTGTTTTACAATCAAAAGATCGAGTTTTGTTAGGAATGAACGTCTCTGTTATGTCTAAAGACGGTTATGTGTGTATAACAGACGCCGTTTCGGCCATGAATAAAAAGAGAAAAGAAAAAGGGCTAAAAGATAAAAAGGTTAATGACATAGTGGTTACAATGTCATTCAACGAAAGATGCTTCGAACTTGTCAATAAGCTGAGCGACAGGGATTTATTGAGGCGGAGAAATATCCACCTCAATGATAATGGGTTGATAATCAACAATATAATGGATCTATCAAAATTAGATCTTGCTTACAAAAAAGGCAAGGGTGTTAATCAGAGATGGTTTGTAAATCCCTATCTGTTTGTTATGATTGCATTAGAGATGGATCCAGAGATTTACGCAGAGGTTGTCATTTGGCTCACGGATGGCTTGATAGAAAACCGGAACGAAGCTGGTGATGCATACGTTAGGATGTGCAGCGCGATAAGTAGAATAGTTCCAAACAAGAATGACTTGAAAGACAATATAAAAAGAGTTGCTAAAGCTATTAATTTCATTGTTTTTAATAAACACGAAGATGGGATAAGGAACACTGCCAGTAAAGATGAGCTCAATGATATAATAGCCATAGAGAACGTCATAGCCTCTGTTGTTGATGACGGTTTTATTAAAGATTACAATTCCTTGATAAGCTACCTCGGAGATAAATGGAAAAGAAAATGGGGGAATCCTGTTCTTGCATTGAAATAGTACAAAAAAACACCCGGTCGTGGCTACATAGCTATGGCCGGGTATCCAATAAAAAGAATCACTGAACAATTTGACTTTTCTGATTGGAATCAAGATTCGGATTTTCATCAACAGGAATCTGTAGCCTGAATGCTACTTCCTTTATCGTCTCTGCCACTACGTACTCAATTAACTTAATAGGACAGATAAATTCGTATTCCCATTCAGATTCGCACCCTTTAGGTGTAGGATCGCAAGCCATTAACTCCAGCGCCTTCTTTCTTCTTGTTGTGAAGAACTCTACGTTAATAAGCTCTATATGAAAATCCGGTATATAAATATAGTCGTTTTCTACATAATAAAAAGGACGACGTTCTTTAACGTATTTAGCATACGGTCTTTTTTGTTCATTACGATACGACTTTATTTCAGCAAACTTAAAAAATATGGTGTTATCTACGTTAGTCACCTTGGTAATAGCCGGTCTAAGGGCAGAATAAAGAAGTCCTGGAAGTTTATGCTTTGACCGCATAAGTGTATTACACAACGCAAATTCGGCATCGCAGCAAACTATTTTATCAACTTCAATCATCTCCAGGCAAGTAACGTAAGTTAGGAGCCGGTGGTCGCCAAGTAACGTTCCATCATCCCACCTCTGGGCTGTATAAGATTCGGCTTTAGTTCTACCGATATTCAATATCCATCTCCGACTAACATGCGAATCTTTGTCAAGGGCATGAATACCGTTTACGACTCTTGATACAAATTCACCATTAGTGATCATGCTCCCCTCCTTTCTTTTGCTCTTGATTCTCTTGATTTAGCATTCAAGATCCTCATATAAATATCTCTTTCACTCATGCCGGATATGGTTTTTATAGCCTCATCCAACATAACTTTCGTATATAAAGGTTTAGGGAATCCCTTTATCTTAACCGGATCAGGAACTAACTTCGCCTTCCGATATTCATAAAATCTTTTAGAAGTTACATTAAGATAAGAAATAGCTTCCTCGCCAGTATAATACTTAGCGGGATTAGCAAGCTGCATCCATGTTTCCAAATCATTGGCTGTAAGATGATCGCATTCGCCATTCAAAAACATGGCCTTTATTTTATCACATACCGCAGCACCACTCTTACGCAGCGTCTCTGTCAGAATCTCTTTCATCTTCTTTAAAGCAACCTGTTTTAAATCTTAAAATGATAGAGGCAATGATTATAACAAGAGTTACAGCCATCAACGACCATATTGCGATGTTATGCTCAATAGGTATATTGAAATTAACCATAACCCATTCTACTGACACATTAAGCATCATACTGTAGATTAGTAACCTATGCCATATACAAAACTCAAACATTTTTGAAAAAGCTAACAGAAATAGGTCCCATGATGGAGAATGACCTAATATCGGATACAGCCAATTAGTGATACTAAAAGGATAAAACTCATCAAAAATGCTGGCTAACATAATAACCTGCATCAATACAGGATAGTACTTCACAAACGTCACACAGACATTCCTTTGCCCTTTGCTAATAAAATTGCTGCTCATGATAAATTGTTGTCATGTTATTAAAATGGGGAAGGCTATCAGCACCTTCCCCTGGTTTTCAATCACTTTTTAGTGCTCGTCTTCTTTCTTTTCATCTTGCCTCCAACACTACCGCCTTGGCGCATTTTAGGTTTGTCTTTCTTATCGACTTCACCACCCTGACGAGCTTTCTTTTTACAAGCCATGATACTAAAATTTTAAAATTGAATGATATGCAATATTAATCATTTTTATTCTATTGACATACTCCCGATCTTAAAGACAGCGGGATTCTTGGATACAAACGTATGGAACCCCGGTATTTCTACCGCTGGAATTACCCATACTCTCCAATTCGGAAATGCCCTTCCGAGTTTTATGTACAAATATATAAAAAAAATGGATATGTTTGTATTAAAAAAAATAGAATATCTAAAACATTTCCATCCCATGCTTAAAAGAAGGAGTTTTCGTAAAGATCATAACCAAAATGAAATACAGCAAAAGGGGCAATTAAATCAATTGCCCCTAATATACCTATTACAACCTAACAGATGCAGTCGGCTTACCCCAGAAGCTATAAACGCATCCATTTTCGTCACCTTCCATAGCCATACCCGTAAATGGATTAAAGCTACATCTTACCCAACATCCACAACTTTTAGCATTGCAAGTATCAGATGATCCACCACAAGCAGAAGGAGTAGAAACAGGTTCCCCGTTTATATAAACGGGTCTGTATTTCAATGCGAAATATCCACTTTCGACACTCGTACAATAAATACCGGTAACAACAGATCCGGCAGGTACGTTAAGACGTTCTCCGTTCTTCGTACTTGTTGCTACTGTTTGAGTCTCTCCTCCGTAAGTCACATTTACACCGCTTTGACCTCCTTCCGGTATCAATGGCGCATACCAGAATTGGAACTTTCCATTTTCATCCCCTTCCATGTACATGGCCATTATCGCATTTCCGCTTGGACAACTGTAATTACATCCCTTCTTATTCATAGTGGCAGATTGCTGTTGACGAGAACTGTCACCTATTAAGGAAATAGTAACAAGAGGCTTTTCTGCCGCAGCTTGTGTAACATTTATTTTCAATGTTTTACCACTGTCATTTTGAGTAAGCAAAACGGATCCAGTACGAGAAGAAGATGTACTTGTGTTGGCAGTTATCTTAAGAACACAAACCATACTATCCGAGGTCTGATTTTTATATTCAGTCGTAATCCAAGACGGTTTGGATGTAGTACTATAACCATGATAAGAACCATTCAATGTACTTTTGATTGTATATTGAGCATCATTAGATGCAGCTTGAACAGATAAAGATTTATCTGAAGTAGTACCATCATCGAATGTGAACTTATACAGCATTTGTCTTGCCTGCGAAATACTAAGAGTAACTGTCTTTCCAGATTCATTTTGAACAAAAACAATGTCACCAGATCTGGAAGAAGATGTTGTATTGGCAGATAACGTCACCACAGCCTTCATACTTTCAGATGTCTGATCTCTGTAATCAACAGAACACCAAGAAGGTTTTGACTTAACAGAAAAACCTATATATGAATTACTCTTAGTACTTATGATAACTTCTTCAATATCCTGAGATTCTCCAGTTACAGACCTCGACTTGCTCGTTCTTCCATCATGGAACTGAAATTCGTATGGAGCATATCCGCATTTTCCAACTTCAAGCTCGTATTTTACATCTTGATTTCCACAATCATCGTAACGAACGTATTTTACCTTATTGCTGTTGCTTCCAGATCCACATCCAACTTCTTGCCAAGAACCGTAAGATCCACAATTACAACAATTCCTACAATTTACAGAATATTGACGATCTACGCTACCAGAGCAACTGTCACGATAAGCATTATACTGAGTATGACCTACGCAGTCTCCTGTTCCGTAATAAGACCAGTCTGTACAAGATCCTCCACCTCCATTAACCCACCTTGTGTTGTTGTAAGAAAAAGAACATGGATTGGTGTCACGTTGTTGTTTCTGAGACGTGCAACCGCCGCAACGGGTGCTTCCGGTATCCGACCAAGAAGGAGTTGTGCTATCAGCTACACAATCACCGTTTTTGTTAGCTACTGCCTGGCCTTGGGAATTTACAGCATCTTGAGCCTTTTTGTTGGCATCAGCTTGACTGATATTGGACGTAAATGGACCACCTACTTGATCTTGTGTTACGGTAACAGAAGAGCCATGCTGACAGGTTCCGCAATTATTTCTGGTGAAAACCTTACTTGCCTTACCGGTCCAGGTACAAGTTCCCTGCGCGTCAGCAAGAGCCTGCCCCTGCTGTTCGACGGCAGCCTGAGCCTTGCTATTTGCGTCTTCCTGACTTACGGTAGACGTGAAAGGACCGCCGGTTACATCATCTTGATCTATGGTAACTTTAGATCCGACACCGCCGTCAGCACATTGCTTTGTAAATTGCTTGCTATATGTTCCGGTCCAGGTACAAACCTTTCCACCACCTTCTACCCATCGTTCATTTTCTCCACCATAACATTCGTTGGTATTAACCTGTTTTTTATAAGATTTACCACCTTCACATTTGGTTTCGAGCGGTTCCGAATCTTCCCATACAGGATCGGTGTTATCTGTTTCACATGTTCCGTTCTTGTTAGCGTAAGCCTGACCTTGTGCTTCTACGGCTTCCTGAGCTAATCTATTTGCCTCTTCCTGACTTTCATTAGAATAGAACGGTCCACCCACCATGTCTTGTGTTACGCTCATCGGAACGCCATGCTGACATGATCCGCAATTGTCTTTCGTAAATTCCTTGCTATATACGCCTACGAACCTACATTTACCTTTCTGATTGGCAATATTCTGTCCTTGGGCTTTAACAGCTTCCTTGGCCTTATTATCAGCATCTTCTTGACTTACGAAAGAAGTAAAAGGATTGCCTTCAACATCAGCTTCACTTACCTCTACTTCTGTTCCTGAATCCGGTATCTCACAGTCGTTCTTCTGGAACGTTTCTGAATAATGACCGGTCCAGCTACAAACCTTATTTCCGCCGTCTACCCAACGTTCCTGATTATGAGTTTCAGAACATTCATTGGTGTCACGTTGCTTTTTCTGAGACTTACCTTCGCTACATCTAAGTTCTTCCGGTTCTACGTCTCCCCATACAGGATCGGTGCTTAATGGCGTACAGTTACCGTTTTTATTAGCATAAGCCTGACCGCCTTCTTCTACGATCCTACGAGCTTCTGTATCTGCCGCCTCTTGACTTTCTGTTGATGTAACAGGGCTTCCATTTACCATCTCAGCCGTAACCTCCATCTCTACACCTTTATGACAAGCCTCGCATTCGGGAACGAATCTCTTGCTGTAATGACCGGTATAGACCGTCATATCTTCGCAATTCCCTTTATTATTGGCAATAGCCTGACCTTGCTCTTTGACAGCAGCCTTGGCCTTGTTATTAGCATCATCTTGGCTTACGGTAGATGTGAAAGGAGCACCAACAACATCTTGTTCGGTTACCGTAATCTTAGATCCTACCTGACCTTCAGTACAATCATTTTTGGTAAATTCCTCACCGTATTTACCAGTCCACGTACAATGGCCGTCCCGGTTGGCTATGGCCTGGCCCTGTTGCTCGACAGCAGCCTGAGCGAGCGCGTTAGCCGCCTCCTGGCTTTCGTATGAAGTAAAAAGACCACCAGTTACATCGTCTTGGTCTACCGTTACCTGCGAACCTACGCCTTCTCCTTCACAATTGTCTTTTGTGAATACCTTGCTATATACACCAACAAATTGGTTTTTATCTATGCAAGTACCTTTCTTATTTGCAAGATCTTGTTTCTGTTCTTCCATAGCAGCTTCAGCCAGCGCATTAGCTGCCTCCTGGCTTTCCCTTGATACAAAAGCATCTGGATATCCGGCAAGATCCTTTTCAGTCAAATCAACGAAGCTTCCGGTCTGAGATTCGGCATCGCAATCATTTTTCTGAACACGAGCCGAAGCCTTTCCTATAAAATAATTAGGATCCTCAATGCATTCACCATTAAGGTTGGCTTGTTCTTGGCCGTTTCTCTCTATATCATCAAGAGCTTTCTTATCAGCATCTTCTTGACTTACGTCTGATGTGTATTTACCGGCTTCTACTGTGTAAGTGTAAGGTGCTCCGATAAACCCATCTTCACAGTCATTTTTATAAAATACTTTTGACTTCTCTACGTTATACCATAAATTTGTTTCACATGTACCATGCTCATTAGCATATCCCGGACCTTCAGCTTCCAAGGCTTCCAAGGCCTTCTGATTAGCATCTTCCTTAGAAACAGAAGAAGAGAAGCGGCCGGCTTCTACAACGTACTCCACCATAGATCCAACTTCGGTTACCTCACAATCTGTCTTTTGGAACATCTTGGATTTCCTGTCGTTGTACCATTTTATGGTATTGCAAGTACCATGAGAATTAGCATAGTCTTGACCCTTGGCATCCAACTCAGCTTCAGCCTTACGGTCAGCATCTTCCTGGCTTATGGTAGAAGAGAACTGCCCGGCTTCGATAGTCATCGTAACCAAACTTCCTTCTTCAGTATCAGGATCGCAATCGTTCTTTCTAAACGACTTTGATTTCTTAACATTATACCACAATATGGTTATACAACGACCATGCTCATTAACCCAGTTCTGACCATTTTGCTCAATGTCTTTCATAGCCTTGTCATCAGCATCAGACTGAGATATGATAGACGTGTATTTTCCAGCCTCAACAACATACTCAAGCTCTTCCCCTTTCTCTGTTTCAGGATTACATCCTTCTTTTGTGAAAAGAGCCGACTGTCTTTTATTTCTATAAACTACCTGTTCTTTTTTTTTATGAACTACCGTACATTCTTCAGATACGCTACCGTCCCTGGAAGACACCCTTATCTTGACACTTCTGTTGGCACCAGTATCATTTTCATCAAAGTGAATATTAACCTTACTGTTAAGACCGCCTTCTTTCTTATCTATGTTCGCCCAACAATTATCTACTTTCATTCCTAATCCTCCATCTTAAATTTTCAGGATTTGTACTTACGTTGATTACCTCCGGTGATCCATCTGAATCAAGATCAACAACATCCTTGTCCAGGTGAATCTCCTCCTTATCCACAGACTCGCATTCAACTATTTCAATAACATAATCTTTTATATTACTTTCTATACTTAACTGCGTGCTTGTTTCATCACCCTCAATTTGTTCAAATTCCTTATCCAATTTAATGTAAGGAACGACCTTTCCAGGCTGATAAATAGGAATCAGTACACCATTTATAGTTATGTTCTCATTAACTTCATTCCCATCCTCATTGCCAGGCATGGAAACAATCATCGAAACCTGGAACGTGTCTTCAAGACCCGGATCACCAGGGAAACCATAATCAAGCCTAATATCATTGACGTCAATATTAAGACCGGAAGCGGTAGTAAATGCTTTTATGACACCCTTTATATCTTTCTCACCCGTAATAAGGGCATTGATCGAAGCGGCGTTGGTAGTAATAAGGATCTGCTTATCTCCACCAGATATAGGGAACTCCAGCCTGCTAACCGAGACTTCTGTGATTTTAATGCCTTTTTGCCTGAAAGTAATAGCTTTCATACTTTCAGTATCGGATTTTTTCACAATTCGGATAGTGATCCTATCTTCCCTTCCTTTCCAAGATGGAGCATCGAAATTCATTTTATCACGACCGACACCTTCCTTCTTGTCCGAGGTAAGCCAAGAACCATCATCCATCTTATATATTTTCTCTCTCGACATAATTATCCTCCCTAATTTAAAGTGTCAACTCCCATTCAACTCCATCATCGACAACCACCTGAACCGTAGCCGTACCTCCTGTAGCTTCAAATGTTATGTCAGTAGGAATAACGTCGAATATCTCTTGTACACCTACACATCCTAAGCCGCAGATAATGTCCTTAAACCATTCCTCTTTAGCATATTTTTTAAGAACCTCTTTAAAGAACTCACGAAGCCAATCCGAATCAATGGATTCCTTAAGTATGGTTTCTATTATTTCCTTAAGCCAAGATTCGTGCATTTCCTCTTTCAGAATCTCTTTAATAAGCTCGATAATGGTTTCTTTATCTAACTTGTCAGAAGGCACAGAGCCATCAACGAGATTACCCCCACATATAAATCCTTTGCATTTTTCTGCCATTTCTCATCCTCCTAAATTAACAATGGAACCCATAAGAACTATTTGCCTCTTCTCGGTACACGACCCTCACTTCAGCAAATTCATCTTGTTGACACATATCCCGGCAGAACTTAACAGTACGACCCTGGACTTTATACATATCAGAAGGCACGACACCCCCGCAATAAGACACAAGCAGAATTTCTGCCGGATCTTTTTTGAGAACCACATGAGAAGTGCCGTCAAATACTTCTGTATTGACAGATCCACTTACGTTAATAGCCCTTGAAACGTATTTAGCTAAATTAGCTAAAGCTCCGTCTAAAGGCATACCATGATACAAACCAGCTTCTTCTATAGTTTCTCCATCATAGAATATGTTAGAAGAAGGAATATTGCAATGATGCGGGCGTTCGCACCCACCATGACTGCCAAAACAACCGTTACCTGTTATTGCCATTATTCAAAATATTTATTTTTTGTTTTAAAAATTCTATTTCCCTATCCTGATATTCCATACGGCATATCATTGCATTGATTAAAGCCGTAAGATCAGATTTCTGAGCCAGACTGAAGTAGCCAGCGTTAATGCCGTCAGCGCAGTACACGCAGTTCGTGCAGGTGTATCCGTCCGGGCATGGCACCGGCGTCTCGTCCACATGTGGAACATATACGTGTTTGCCACTTAAGTCCTTACCAATTTGTGCACTCTTTTCCATTTTGTAACTGTTTTTCAAGTTGTTCAACCCTTTGTTTTAGAAGCGTATTTTCTTCAACCATCCTATCCAAAAACTTATCTATGTTTTCAAAAACCAGCTCTATATTATGCATAACCTCATTATAAGGCATACCTGGAGTTAATTTGGATATGAATGTCTTGCATCCTGTATAATGAATGCAATGATCGCTTAAATGACCATACGGGCAATCGCATTCTTTTGGAAGAATTTCGCAATTGTCCGTACAGTCATTACACGGATCAGACCCGATACAGATATTAGATCTCAGAATATCAGGTCTGTCATCCTTACAAGTGTTACAATTCATGACTTTCTTTTTTTTGGTGCAAGATAATAATTTTCATTCACACCATCACAATAAGAAGTCAATCAATGTATTCCAAGCGGTTAGTGCTGCCTTTAAAAACGTATCCGCATCTGTTTTCTATCTCTACATCGGTAATAGGGAGAATAGCATCTTTGCCATAAGTAAGTTCACATTTTGAAATAAAATTTACTATACCTTGATAATTACCATGAAATTCCCTTGCGAGTTTCCTGCCAGTAGGAATCCCTTCTTTATTGGTTTCAGGAATACCTATCAAGCACTTTATCCAGTTTGGTTCATTCTTGTTATTGCTTCGTATTTCGTAGTTCACGATATCAAATACAATACCTTCAAGGTTCTTGACATCGATGCTGTCCGCATCCATTTTCTTATCAATACGAATCGTGCTTGTTAAATCTCGTAATTTCATGATATTTTCTATTTTTGACATTAATGAATAACTGTCACAGTGTTTTAAAAGACCGAAGTAAGAAGACCAGCTTTCATTTGTAATACACTTCTTCGCGTCTTTGGCTACCCTCTTCCTTATTGTCACATAACCTTTATTGTGTTCAGATACGCCTTTGTTATTACGGTGGAAAACATACCCGCAAAAATCAAGAGGTCTATCCATGTCTGTTATAATACAAGTATGCCTTTTAGATCTTATCTTAAGCTCATACCACCAATAATTCTTAATCCTCCATTTGGCAGTATTAGCATCCTCCTTAGTATAGAAAGCAAGGAAATTATCGTCGGCATATCTCAATGAAAAAGGAGCTATTCTCTTTGCGAGATCATCAAAATCTTTCATAAGGAGATGATGAATGAAAGGGCTTGTAGGGGTTCCTATAGGTAACTCTCCAGATACGAAACTTACGTCTATTACAAAATCTATAAACTTTTTATTTGAAATAAAGTTCTTAAGTACTTTTCTAAATACTTTGTCTTTTACATGGTTATAACATTTACGTTGATCTATAACCAGGCAATACTTCAAATCAAGTCTATCATAATAAACATGCTTTATCTTTTTAATAAGAGACCTTGATTTAGACGATGCTGTTATGCCAAATCCCGGCTTACAATTAAGACCATTCATATTATCCTTCTCATAATACAAAGGACCTAACTTTACTAAAACAAGATGCTGATAGATTCTGGTGGTAAGATCCGGGCTGTTTATTTCACGAACCTTACCATTCTTGTTTTCTTTTACAAGTTTGCGATATTTGATTTTGCTAACATAAGTACCATCTAAATACCATTCATACAATTTTAACGAATTACCATCAAAATCAGAATTAAAATTAACAACATCATTCTTTTTAGAATGGTTTTTAAATGCCGCTTCGCATGCTTCTCTAATATCATCCAAACTTACATCTATATAGTTTGAAACTGATTTCAGTTGTGGGCTAATGACGGGCTTACGACCGTCGCGCATCTCTATCATATTTTTATCATATAACCTCATACGCTTGTCTTTTATTGATTATCCACTCCTGGGAAAGATTAAAAAGAATATACCCAATTTTTTAGCCCACACAGGGCAAGGCCGCAATTGTTGCGATTCGTATTAGAAGTGGCGTTATTCGCATTCAGATTACGAGGCGAGCAATTGCCATTGTTCGCATTACCGCCGAAACGAGCAGCCAATTCTTTTTAACCTTTTTCTCAACCGTTATTTGCTATTTCAGAGGTCAGATCCCAATGTAAGACTTGTTAGCAGACTAACGGATTTCATTGAATAAATTTTTATTGTTTATAATGTTAACTATCTCTGTTGTCTAATGACATTGCAAATGTATGTATAATATTTTATAGCTACAAAACAATTTGTATTAAATATTTTAAATTTTTGTTTTGTAGCTATAAAATGTTATATTAACAAGATACGGCTGCGCCGTGATATAGTATAAAAGGCAGCGCCTTAGCGCTGCGCTTATGATGGCTGCGCCATCAATGGGTTGCACCCATCAAACCTGCGGTTGACTGACGTCTAATAACAACTGGGCAAGGCCGCAATTGTGGCGAGACGTATGAGAAGTGGCGCTATACGCAATCAGATAACGAGGCGAGCAATGGCCATAGGCCGCAATACCGCAGAAACGAGCAGCCACTCTGGACTTTATACCAACAGATGAAGCCCAGTGGCAACTGTCCCATGTATAAAAACATTCTCCTGTTCCGATACTTTCCCCTTTTTTATCCTTCCATCCGGTATAAGGAATACGGTGTAAAGCAAAACCATCTCCTAAATTCTGGGTAGTTGCTATCTTTTTATATTTAGATTCAAAATTAAAAACCTCACCATTATTTATAGTAGACCTTTTCTCATATGTCCATTTCTTTTGATCTGGCTCTATATAAATATCAATAGTATTACCTATTCGAGTGACATTAGGATCATTTAAACAAGTTCCTACCTGTTCGTATCCTCCTCCACAATACCTAAAGACATCTCCAGACAAATTCATACCATCGTACAAAGACATCCTTAAAATAACTTCCAAATCAAATTCTGCCGGTTCGTCATTTTCGTTTAAGGCTGATATAGTGCCGGTCATTTCCTTAAATACAATAACATTCATATGACCTTCAGCCATATGAATGGCTCCCTGGACGTTCTTATACCAGTATTTTCCTCCATAAAAATCAAACTCTGATCCTTCTTCTACGCCTGTCTCGAATGCAAAAGAAGCCGCCATCTGGCTTTCCATGCACTGTTCTTTAGGATACTCTGAATTTATGAGGTGAGAGAAGTGAGTTTTTTTAGTAGGTTCATAATGGATAATAGAAGAACTGTTGTTCCATGTGGCATACATCCATGTATCTTCTCCTTTTTTACGGTATTTCAATCCTCCGTATTTATGGTAATTAACATCATTACCTACCCCGGAGTTACTTGATATCCCTGATCCAAAAGTATCTGGATTAACCAAGTATTTAGTACCGTACAGCATTTCAAGGTATATGATATAAGCATTTAAGGTCAAGAACCCACCTTCAGAAAAAGGATAAGAAGATTCAGGATCTACGTTATTAACCCTCGAATACTTAGCTATATTGATTTGATTTACGTCATTGGCTCTCGGATAAGTTCTTCCGTTTAAAAACATTGTGCAGGCGTTACCAACTCCGGCTCCTGATTTACAATTTGTTTCTCCTTCATACAAGAAAAAGAAAGATCTTGCCTTGGAGTCTACTGTACATACAGGTCCAGGAGATAAAGCTGTGGGAGGCAGCACAGGGCACGTCTGGCGAAGGTCAAGTCCGTCCAGCATAGGAACCGTGTCTGCGTCGTACACACCAGACCATATTTTCCCGCTTTTGCCAACTACCTTATCAACTACATACAGACTCTTGCTACATCCTAAGAATATGCTATAATTCTTTGAAGTAGTCTCCCAAGGTCTTAAAATCCTTACCTCTGATCCTGAAGCATTATAAAGTTTTTGACTAATGCCATACTCTTCATAAAAAGCCTTAGCGTCAAATGCTCCGGCATCACAATACTTATTTTTATGACCGCTATCCAAATACAGTTCCACATCGCATTCGGCTCTCATTTCCTCGGTTATGCCTACCGTAGGAGCAAAATCTCCGTTTTCAAATCTAAGGAGATTGTTCTTACGAAGCTTTCCAACCGGATGTACCTTGTCTCCGGTATTTTGAGTCATGTCTATAAGGTAGAAATCCCAAGAAGGGAGAAGGCTTTTGTCGCCAACTGATTCCGTGGCTTCTGGAGGAAGCTGATCCTCAGCCCAAGCGGATGCCGATCCTGAAGCACCTTCTTTAAGAACGTTGAAAGTATTACCATCAGACAAAACAAAAGGCTCAGATTCCTCCCCTTTCTTCGATAAAAACTTTTCCCTTTTACCAACTTGATTAACGACGATGTTCTTCTTAGCCTTATTCCCTTCATCGGAAATAGTGTAATTCAAAGTCGTATCAAGACCTTCATTTATTTCAGAAAACACCGACACCAGTTTATCATTCTCACCTTCTGTCGGATTAAATTTTACGTTGCTCATTTTCAAAAATCAAATTTGCATTCATCAACAACAGGCTCGCATTTGGTATTTTCATTAACCCATTTCATGCCCTCTTCTTCCAGTATCTTCTTAGCCTTTTCATTGGCATCATCAACGCTAATGAAAGACGTTACGGTACCGGCGTATATCCTCCTGTATTTCTCAGGAGCCTTCCATCCTTCCTTACAACGTTTACTAAACCAACCATGTTGATCTTCGTTGTAATAAACGGTTTTACATACTCCAGATTCGTTAGCGGCAGCCTGCCCTTCTTGCTCAAGAATCTTCGCAGCTTCGTAGTTGGCTATTTCGGTACTGAACTTAGACCATACACGCCCGGCCTCTACCACGTAATGTGTGGGTTGTTCTTGTTTTTGACCATCAGGACAATCATTTTTAAAGAAATATCCTTCCTGTCTTGTGTTATAATATACCTCGCAACAGCCACCTACTTTATTAGCATACAACGGACCTTCTTTCTCCGCAAACTCTTCCGCTTTCCTATCTGCATCATCTTGGCTTATATCCGAACAAAATTCAGCTTCATGAACGATAAACGTTTCTTCAGAACCAAGATCTTCCGGACAGTCCGATTTCTTGAAAGCTTTTCTGTATTCTTTGTTGTAATACATCTTTTTCATGACAAGATCTTATTAAGTTCTTCTTTGAATTTCTGAATCTCGTCCGGGCACAACCCGCATTCCCCTTCACATACGATTCTTTTCATACGATCTATTTTAAGAGCCGTATCCATATCAGGCTTGATACCTACCTTATACTTATGATATTGTAGATACTGATCAGCCTTACATGCTATAAAACGATCAGCACACTCACATAAGTAAGATGAAGGGAAAAGGATTTGCTGTGTACTTCCGGTAGCTGACATATCATTTCACGGTAAAATACCTGGCATATTCTTTGTTTATGTATTCGGAATAAGTAGCAAGATCATCCGGATCCGGGCACTCGTTCTTCAAATTAACAATCCAGCCTCTTACCAGCTTTTGAATATCAGCATACCTTTTACTTACACCCCCTACAAACCTAAATTTGCGATGAAGGTCTATGATTTTCTTGTCCAAAACAGCAAGTTCATCATATTTCTGAATACAAGCCGCATTAGAATCAGCTTTAGGTGTCGTATTCGACTGAGGCTTTATAGCCCGACTTTTATTAACAGAAGCAATGTTGCTTCTTCCACATCCGCATCCCATAACTTATTGATATTTAATTGATTATATTTTACAACCACAATTTTCGCAATTATTGAGAACGTAAATCAATTTAGATGCTTTTTCGTATAATTGTTTTACGTTTTCAAAATTCCCTAATCTCATATTAGCTTCAGCCGCAGCCAGCAAAAATTCTATTTCTTTTATTTTATTAATAATGTCATCATCCTCATGATCACATAACACAGTTGACCTGGCCCATACTTTATCTATGTTAAGACGGATCAGATCCGTTTTTAAATACTTTCTGTTAAATGAATAAGAGGAAGGACTGCCTTTTATGGTAATATCGTATATACCATCTTTTAGGTTTTCAAAATCATTTCCGCGACCTGGATTTATGCCAAGGGTCTTACTATTGAATACATTCAACTGATTCTTACCAAGATAATAAACATACTTATTCTCATCTTCAGGTGGTACGATCTCTATAATAGCCGGCCTGTCTGCCAATATCCCCCATTCAGACTGATCAGCTATGCGAAGCGTTTTAGGATTGTTTGTGCTTATAACCTCAAAATCAAGATGGATGTTATTCATACTCTCCTCCCATCCCATTCTGGTAAGGGAATCATCGTATCTGGCTGTTATATCAGCTCCCTCTACTTCAGTACTATTAACACGTACCTCAGTACCATTTATCTTGACTCCTACTATTTGGGCTACCAACGACTTAGCCATACCAAACATAGGAACTATGATTTCTCCGTTGTAATCAGTTCCTTCATTTGGATACTGCACTACTTCCGTCTTGTACAGGCCGTCATTTCTTCTGGCTACTATTCTAATAACCATCTGATTTTCTACATCGTAGTCGGTCATTACTATCCTGACATAGAAAATGTTATTTCTTATCTGTGGTAAAATATCAATGTAATTCATTTCCTTCTCTTTTTCTACAAAGATATGGAAATGAAGCGATAAAACACAACATTGGCGTGTATTGTTATGGAGAACAAGGACCCTACCCGCATATTCGAAGATCTACTCCGTATTCCCGGAATATGTCGTCGAAGGATATATCTTCGTCAGAATAATACACTTCGCATATCTTACGGTACTTTTTCAATGCCGAAACATATAGACTCAGCATATTCTTGCCTTTTATTTTCTTAATGGCTTTAGTGATGACCTCTTCGGTAGATGCGCTCATTAGGATATTATTGAAGAAGGTCCTAATATTGCAACCAAATCTTTCTTTAACCCTACCCCTGAATAGTCGATACAAGGTTATGTTCTTCAACGTATTCAAACCATTATTCTTCAACCTTTTATTCAATGACTCAACAGCTTTATCGGAAAAACATGTGCGATTCTTCCCTTCTCCATCTACGTATTCCGAAAACCAAGAATGAAGAGTTCCTGGATTTTTCATTATTCTGCCGATAAAAGAATCAATGATATAAGTTCTAAGATCTCGTTTATGAGCATGGCAGGCAGCTATTTTCTCCTCCCTATTTAATGACATGTCAAGACAACGAAAAACGCGGCAACTTTCATCTATGAAATATTCGGGGTGTTCTTTCTTAAATTCCTCACGATAAGCCTTGTATCCTACTTTTCTAAGGTGAGTTATCTGTGAGTTTATATAGAATCTAACACACCTGTTCTCGGTCTCCTGAACCTTTGTACTATATGGAACTGATCGACGACCGTATATAAGATAATCGTACACCATAGCATCCACAAAATCATTGTACGGAAAATAACGACCAAATCCGTAGTTCCAAACAATAAAACAACGCACTCGATCTTTCCAGTAGTCGGTGATTACAAAATTACTGCTATGTCTTAAATTGAACTCTTTTTTAAAGAAATGACCTGTTTTGCTATCATAATTAAGATTAAAATACCTTAAATTTCCTAAACATTGACCTTCCGGTCTACGCACTACATTATAGCTAAAATGGTTATACTCATTGCGTATAACCTCTAAAGGTGAGACCGACTCTTTCTTAAGAAGTCTGTCGTGAAGCTTGCGCCCGTCTTTTATTTCAATTATATTTACGCTCATATTATATTTACGTTTTGGGCAAATATAGCAAACCAGTTTGCTTGCTCCAAATTTTGATAAAAATATTTTATCCTGTCCTTCGTTTGAGAAAATAGGGGGCAGGTTTTTTTTGTTTGCACCTATACCATATCTCAAAACGTATCCGTATTTCTATACTCGGATCGTAACACACTGAGCATCAGGGTGGACCAAGTTATCTTGAATAAAAACAGTCCCGATTATATCGTTCCCGCTTTTATTATTCATTCCCTGAATTATTATTCATCTTGTTTTAATTAATTATCATTTATTCATGTTATTTTAACTTTTAAGACCTTATTATTTATTCCTCATAATATGGAGTGACTGAAACCGAATCGACCGAAGGGAGTGAGGTGAAGGAGCGTATTGCCCTATATGTTGTTTGGCTTATTGTTTAATCCTTTAAGTGAACGAATATCGTGACCGTAGGGAGCGATATGAGAGAACGTAGAAATATTGATTTAATTCTTTAGTGAATTTATGCCGAATCGAGCGAAGCGAGTGAGGTGTGAATGAACTTTTATTTAAAACCATGAAGTAGCCAGTGGATAAGCGGGCAGGGCAGATAGGCGAGGCTGTAGTGTGTCGTGGCGCAGGATAGCCCAGGCAGCAGAGCAGGCTCCTTCAGACCGCAGCACGAGGCAGGCCGGGTAGGTTGCAGGGTAGGGATTGCCGTTGTAGGATAGGACTTCAGGATAGGCGTAAGACAGGCTTTGTCCGTCTTATCTCAGTGGCTTCTCACCATATCCTATAAAATACACCCATACTCAAACAAGGAGAAAAGCCATCTTTAGACAATCCGTATCCGGCGGTGATTCCTAATCCCCACCGTCTACTTTTTTCGTATATTATTTCTCTTTTGTGGTAGATTGTCATCGTATCTAAATTTGGTCTGTATCCACTTATTACCGCTCTATAATCATCCGTCTGATACGTTTTTCTCTGTATTGGTATATTGATATAAACAGTGTCTTTTATCGTATCTTTTTTAACTATAGCATCCATAGGGAAAGGTATTTCTACCTCCCCTACGTCAACTATATACTGAGGAACAGGGATAGGTTGGATAATGGTATCTATTACCGTATCTATTTCTATATCGTGTATTATTTCTTTCTTCTTACATGTTTTACCAAACAAGAAAGATATAAAACACAGTAGAAGAACTCCTAACACATGCCCGGCTCTCATTTTTTGCAAACACATCTTTTACCCTCCTTATCTTCGTCTAAAAGCTCTTGTATATCACCGTTGTTAATACCTTTTTTAAGCTCTTCTCCGAATGGAACTTTTTGCCACCAACTTACTTTGCTAAAGAAATACTTAACGCCTTTTACTATCATTAAATCAGGTGCAAGGTCACCGAGGCGCTTGAATGCCATCCCACCGTATAATATTAAGGCGAATATCGTAATCCACTGAAGAAGCATGTCTATAAACTCTGGGGATTTATGCCCTCCCATAGACATAATAAGATCCATTCCGGATATGGTAAACAGCCCGAAAGAGCAGGCCGCGAACTCAAGAAGGATTTTCAAAACTCCCATTTCGCTTATGCATGTCAATATCTTAAAAGGCCTCTTTCTCTTTCTTCGGATATAGCAGTGTTTGATACTTTTTATAGTAGCTAACAAAAGATTTATAGCTAATATAAACAATATAGAATATATAAGGTGGTGAATCTCCTGGAAATTCATCCACAACGCTGATAATCCGGAAATGAGAAAAGCCCAGAAACTTTCTAAATTCATCCTTCCTACAAATCTGTAAGCCATATTAGAACATAGTTACTTTCTTGCTACTTCCAAGAGAGTCATATACGTCAATATGGACCCAATTGGTACCTGATTCTAATCTAATGGGACAAGGAAGTAAATCCTGCGACTGAATTATTTTATTCCTTGCCTCTTCTGCCGTCATACCCTTGGCATCAAAATCGATGGCTGCCCCAAGCATATGAGGACTGATATACAAAGACCCTGATACGGTCTTGGATTTTACTATATCCGAGATATTGTTCCTAAAACCACGCTCATCAAACCTTCCACCCGACTTCCAGGTATTAACCGTCATCGGAGTTTTCAAGATATCTTTCCTTAAAACCAGTATCGTGTGAAGCAACTCAGTTCTTAAATACCTCCAGCAAAGATCTTTGTCTCTACCGTATTCTTTAGGACCAACTAATTCAACAATACTAAAATACTGACTCAATTCTTTTATAATATCTTTTCTTTCCATAACTTAACCTTTTTCACAAAGATAATTAGAACCTTACCGATATGAAAAATAAGTAGAGTCGGGATTAAAGAAAAACCCCTGCATAAATAAATATACAGAGGTTATCCATAACATTAACAACAAATCACGACCTAAACAACCCTCACGTATCCTGCTGATACAAGATCAGAAAGATTCTCGTAAGCCAAAGGGATGCCTGAATCTCTTATGCAAAGATACTTAATTTCTTTGTCAATGTAATACTTTCCATTCTCTAAAATAGAATTATATACCCAAGGAATAGGATCGTCTATCGTACCTGAATGCTTTTCCTGAACAACCATATACAGGCTTTCAGTTCCACCTCCCTGACCAGGAACCCAGTCGGCTTGTAGATTGTGATTTTGCCTTACTTCAAACAGAGTCCAATCCAAATCCGAAGGTTTGTTTTTGCTACGGAAACGCTGCCCTTTTACAACAGCCGTACCCATAGGAAGACCTTTGTCTCCGTAAACTCCATCCTTATCCCAGATAGGGTACAATCCCTTTATCTTAAGAGCAAGATTCTGGTCAGTGTTTTCCAACATAGCCGGCGTGTTGATCATCGCCCTCATGTACATGGCTGTAGCCTTCTCCGGATCATTAGCTTCAAGGATCTTATTTTTTTCTATGATCTGATCCTTTGTTCTTACCAACTTCTCAGGATAGCCTTCATCTACTTTCATAGACTCAACTTCACTCCTGTCGGTTTTAGAAGCTATTTCCTTTTCTATGGCAGCAGTACGATCGTTGCACTCAGATTCATATACATGCATTTCATTCATTGCCGTATTAGCAATATCAAGCTCGTATTCTGAATCTGCTACGGATACGGTGTATATCCCGCTTCCTTTTGCTACATCAATATCGTTTTTAACCTTCTGTCTCATGCTGCTGTTATACCATATCTGTTTACCATCCAAACTATAAGAACGGACAGTATCAGAATAAGCATATTCCCTGGCCTCAGAAACCTTCTTGTCTTTAGCCTTGGCAAGCAACTCCTCTTCAGTTGGTCCAGGAGGTTCCGGGTCAAGCTGCATGGCAATAACTTCTTTCACACTCGCATCAGGATTGTCTTGATGGAATTTTTCTTGATCGGAGTCAAGTTGAACCCATTTACCATCTAAGAAATCTTGGTAAGAATGCCCTACTTCGTAAGAAGAGGAGTCCAACTCGTATCCTTCCCAGTAAAAACCTTTTACGTTTTTATTTACATAAAGCATACTCTATCCTTTCTATTAAGCTTGTTCACCTACTCTGATAACCAACTTATCATTGATATACCAGATACTTAATTCTATAAAACTATTTTTAGGTATCACTACGCTATCGCCTGACATACTCTGGAACTGTCCAGAGGTAGGAAGCGGCTGTGTGATGTCCGTGCCGGTGGTGTTGTTAACCCGCACCTGCCACTCCCTCCCAACATACTCAGAAGATACGGTCATAGACAGATTCGTAGCAGAAGCGACGTTGGCTATGATATTATGAGCACCTTTTGGTAAATTTGCCAATGTTGTAACAACCTTAGGGGGCATAGCCATAAAATTCAAATAAGACAATATCGTATTAGACAACGTAACCAGATTGTTCATAGCCTCATATGTCTTATCTTGAATAACAACAAAAGTCCCCACCTGAATTTCTATATCATATTCAGATGCGCCTACCGCTGAGTCGGTATTAGCAAATGAGGCAAATACTATTTTTAATTTAAAATTATTTTCAAAATCATTACCTTCTAAAAAATAATTCAAATAATAATAATCACCATCTAACTTACCTAATGTGATATTGTTATTGTATGCATCCAAAACTTTTGCAAACGAATTTTCATCAAGAGATCCGGAATTACCAGAAAATATGGATAAATCAAGATAGCCAGAATCTACTCCGGTACTTACCATACCAAGCGATTCAAGTACCTTAGTTCCACCTTCTTCAGTAACCAAAATATATTCGTTATACACGTTTTTAGTTTCTGTAGATGCCACATCGTCTTTTACAAGATACATGACATTATCCTTCGCTTCTTCAACAGTAGGAAGTTTGCTAACAATTTGCTTCTTCCACCCTGCCGCCGAAACAGCATCATCTATGTACTGTTTTGTTACATGATCTCCCCATGTCATATTACTAAGAAGAGTCTTGCTACCGTCTTGACTTCCGGCAGGGGGAGCCGGGATAAGGCCTCCTTTGCCCGACTCTGAGCCCGTCCCAGGAGCGGCCTGCACCACATTCTCAAGCCTGGAATCAACCTCCTGACCTTCGAATTTACTGTTATAACCTACTTCTGCCATATTTATTTTTTGTTAATTTTATCCAACAACTTCTTGATCTGGTCTACGATATCCATCACCGCCCCAACCTTGTTTTTTACGTCCTCAACCTTCTGATCGATCTTAGAGTCCAAAGCCTTTAAACGGTCTTCGTTTTTACGATACACTAAATACAGGGATAAACCGATGATTGCTATCGTAAGGATATTAGCCAAAACGCATCCGATTATTATCTGAAACATGATGATTATATGGTAGATAACGCTACCACACGCTTTAATTATTCAACTTTTTACAAATATAGCAATTATCCCAACCATAACAAGATCAAAGATGTTCGTTATTAACATCGGACACCCATTCTTTAGATGAAAGAATAGATTCAAACTCAGAAGAAGGGCTGTCATATACCGGATACGGATATTGAGGATCGTCATCAGCCTGCATGTCTAAAGGCTTAAATAGACGATCATAATACTCTACGTGTAAAATAACTTTAGAACCATCTACACTCGCTCTTGGGCTTCCTATTCCTAATTCACGTCTCTTTTCTTCAGATACGGAATCATATACTTCTTTTGGTATGATAATGAATTTCATATTACTTTGATTTTAGGGTTTGTAAATAGTTATATGCTTTGATACAATCGTCTTTGGAGAGGATCTGATTGT
>OBKV01000035.1_pt1 | contig 154423 bp, 128 predicted proteins | sample 1517301 | NCBI WGS metagenome assembly OBKV01 (sample SAMN04571685, study PRJEB22368) | human gut metagenome | biome: human gut; material: stool | host: Homo sapiens | place: Luxembourg | collected 2012-06-29 | reverse complement strand
AGATGAAGGGGTTTCGGGCGCAGGTGAGAGGAGTAGCAGACTTGCCTTTCTTCATGTACCGTATGATGATGATCTTCGGTTAACATGCCTGGTGGGCTATCCACGGACTTCCGCACCTGAGCCTATATTATTGTTTAAATTCGATAGCTAAAAGTCTCTTGATTCTATTTACAAAATTAGAAAAAATAATCAAAGTTTTTATATAAAAGCTTAAAGTTTTAAGAAAAATTAATGTTTATAGGGGGTAACGTAATTACTCAGCACCCATATTGTCATGAGTTGTTACGTTAATACTGTGAGTCAACGTGTATTATTAATAAAGTTTAAAGTGGTCAACTATATTTTTTATAGTTTCTATCAGAATAATGCAATAGGCTTCAACTGCTTACGAAGCCGCTTTCATTGCTCTACGAAATAGGCTTCATTGACTATCGAAGCCGCTTTCATTTTTCAAGGCTTTTCTATTCAAAGTTTTCAATAGGGGTGCTGAGTAGTTACAGGGTAACTAAAATTCTACAAGTAGGTGCAGTCGGGTGTAAAATCAGTAGAAATAGTCAGGTTATTGCCATTATCTTTTTCGTCTCATGTTGTTGCTTGCTGAATCCAAAGCAAAGAAATCAACGAACCAACGTACACTTTTGTGCAGAGTTGGGGTGGTGTAGCCTATGAGGCTTGAAACATTACCAGTGCGAAAATTTGAACACATTTTTTTAACATCTTTTAGAGCCCTTGGTTCTTGGGTTAGAAGACGTTGATTCTACGAATAGACAATAAGTGGCGCATATCTGGCGCAGCTTAAAAACAAAAAACAGCGCAACTTTCTGACAATCAGATAGCTGCGCTGTTTTGAGCGGAGAGAGAGGGATTCGAAAGCAAATTAACACCTCTCATAACTATCTGAAAATCAGATGCCTTCTGATAGAAAAAATCCTGCTTTTTTCAGTTTGCTGTCTATAATCTGGCGCAGGTCACAACGCTTTAATAGTTTGAACCATAAGAACTTATATTAATATTTTAAATAATTTTAAGGGAATTTTTCCCGAAAATCCACTTTCAGGGATGCCGATTATGGCATGAATCAACCTCTTTTCAGCATGAAAAGTTGAAATCTTAGAGGGTGAAGCCTGAGTATCATTTTAAGTCTAATTTTTGCCGTTTACATATTTTTGCATAATTGTTAAGTTGTGTTTCAAATATCCAATATTAGGATGTATTTTGCATCCAATATTCTAATCAGAGAAATTCGTTTTTCGTTTCCTTAGTTGCCTTTTCGCCACTTGAAAAGTGTATCGAAGTGTAGCCTTTCTGAAAATCAGATACTTATGTCTATTTTTAGCTGCTATAAATTCGTATCGTCAATGTAGCGAGTTGTAGCGGAGTGTAGCGAACCATCCGATAATGTATGCAAAGTTAGTATAAAATACCAAATATGGATAATATTATAGAAAGATTTAATTTAAATTAGATTTTCAAAAAAGAGATGAAAAACCTCGCTCAAAAATTATCTTGTGCGAGGCTTGACATTTGAGCTTAGAATTTGAGGTTGTATCTCTCCATAACTTTCTTTTGGTATTCTTCCTTGCTGAGTCCTCCTGTTTCTATCATGGAGTCCAACACGGTTCCCAACTCTTCCACTCCTATGTCATGGTATTCTTCTTTGAGGATGCCATTCTTTTCACTGTAGATGCGATAATAGTCACTTCCCTCGTCCAAAGCGACATATAGCTTGCCTTTGAAGTTGAAGCCATTAACTTCCATGACAAGTGCAGCCATAGAGAAATCCATTCCGTTTACTGGCATGACAATCTGTGTGGCGTACATCTGTGAGACACCCCAACTGCAAAACACACTTGTTGCCGTTGTTCCTGCTAACTGTTGTAGGATGGTCTTGACAACTCCCATCACATGTTTCTGTTCTAATACTTCCATATCTATAAAGTTTTAGGCTAAGGCTGAAGTTTGTAGCTCCATGCCTTAGCAAGGTTATTATTCAAATTCAAAAGGATGGATATTGAAATATGTGTCCTCGTCATTGTACTCATACTCATTGATGAAATCCACCTTTTCCTCTTGGCTCTTGTCTGATAGCTCTATTCCTGTCAAGTTGCACCAAAGGTTGATTGCGTCCTCTATGGTGTCAAACGCTTCCTCGCAACATTCCTAGAATGGCTCTCCTGCCGAGCTTATGCAGCACTCTTCAGGAAAGAAACATCCTTCGTCATGTACCGAGTAGATTCCGCATCCACATTCTATTTCACGATAGCTGATGGATAGTTCCGCATTCAGAGCCTCGTTGATGGCATCGAACAAGTCGTTGCAAGCAGTCCATGCGGTCTCTGTCTCAAAGGTCAAAAGTTTGTAGTCATCATCTTCCTCGAACTCTCCGAAATAGATGTGTCCTCTAACCTTTATACCTCTGCCCTCATAGTCTATGCCGTAATGAACAGCAAGTTCGTCGAGCCAAATGTTCTTGGTGTTGACGTTCATGGATTGCAATGTGTTCCACAAATCCTTCACAGCCTTTTCCGTTCCTGTCACCTTATAGGTGGTATTACATAAATTTGCCATAATCTTGAAATTTTTATTTCCCTTTCGTAGATAAACTACTTCTGGGATTTGTTAGAAATTATGTTGCTTCTAAAGGTGTTGTGAACATTGACGCAAGGTTTTGACCTTAAAATACTACCCGAAGGTGTGGAGATTTTCAGGCAAAGCAAAGTCTTGACCTTGCAGTCAATAAGGAATAACATATACCTTTGCAACAGAATTTGATGAATCCCAAAAGTGTTTCTTGCATGGAGATTCTGATATTTCGTGTTAATTTTTTGAAAACGTATTACGCTAATCAAAATATTTGTTTTACCTTTGCGTAAAAAATATGAAGTCATGGAAGAAAAGAATAAGATAGAACGCCGAGGTGGTCGAAGGGCAGGTGCTGGCAGACCTCATTCGGACAGCAAGCTTTATACATTCAGGGCTCCTGGTCAGATGGCGAGGTTCCTCGATGCCCAAGACAACAAGACCGAGTTCATCAAGAGTTGCATAGTCAGGCAGATTCATGCACTGGACGTTAACATTCACAAGATGGGAGAAGTCTATCCTGTGGCACAAGTTAAGGATATGCGCTTACCATATTTTGATGTCGGAATAGTCGCAGGTTTTCCTATACCACTTGACAATGATGAAAGAAGCCAAGACATTGAGCTTTTGAAAATGTTATGCCCGAATCCAGAGGCAAGTTATCTCATTAGGGTGGATGGTAATTCCATGATAGATGCAGGAATCTATAGCGGTGACGTTATCATTGTCGATAAAAGTAATCGAAATCCAAGTCCTACTGAGGTTGCCGTTTGCGAGCTTAACGGTGACTATACGTTGAAACGGTTTGTCAAGAGGGGAAATGAGGGCTGGCTTGTCCCAGCCAATCCGAATTATCCAGAAATCAAGGTGACGGAAGACGATACTTTTAGCATTTGGGGAACTGTCACCTATATCATTCATAAGCCAAGAGGGTAAGATATGTTCGCATTGGTAGATTGCAATAGTTTCTTTTGTTCTGTGGAGAAGGTGTTTCATCCTGGTCTTGCAGGTAAGCCTGTCGTTGTATTGTCAAGCAATGACGGTTGCATCGTGGCGTTGACTCCAGAGGCCAAGGCTGTGGGCTTGCATCGTGGCGATCCAATTTTCAAGGTGAGGGAAATTGTCGATTATTACCATGTGTCAATCTTTTCCACCAATATGTACCTTTATGCAGCTATGAGCAAGAGAGTGACAAACATCTTAAGGAAATCCATTCATCATGTAGAGAACTATAGTATAGATGAAAGCTTTTGTGACTTGAATGGGTATGACGCTCATTTCGACTTGGTTGACATGATGCGAGGCATTGCGCATAAAATAAAGCTCTGGACGGACATACCTGTGAGCGTCGGCATTGCTCCGACAAAGACACTTGCCAAGATGGGTAGCAAGTTTGCCAAGCAATACGTAGGCTATCAAGGCGTGTGCATGATAGATAACGATGAGAAGCGTCGCAAGGCTTTGGACTTGTTTGACCTTGCTGATGTATGGGGAATTGGTAGGCAGACTTTTGAAAGACTGAATTATTATGGCATCCACACACCTCTGGAGTTTGCAGACAAAAGCGAGTCTTGGGTTAAGGCAAATTTTACCAAACCAGGTGTTCAGACATGGAGGGAACTCAATGGAGAGCCATGTATTGACACATCGGAGGTTGTGCGAAAGAAAACCATCTGTACAAGTCGGAGCTTTGGTGATATGGTAGGCGATATGGAATCGTTGAAGGCAGCAGTGGCAACCTTTGCCAGTAGCTGTGCGAATAAATTGCGTGGAGAAGGCTCTGGCGCAAGAAGTGTAACGGTGTTTCTCTGTAGCAACAGGTTTAGGGAAGACTTGGAACAGTACAACAATGCTGCTTCCTTTACTTTCTTGACACCTACCTCAGACACAATGGAGATAACAAATGCGGCATTAAATATCTTGGCTCATATATATAAGAAAGGTATCATGTATAAGAAGGCAGGTGTAATAGTCGGTGATGTCGTTTCGATTAGTCCATATCAGGCGGACTTGTTTGACCCTATACAAAATCGTCCACAACGAGCAAGATTGATGAAGGCGATGGATGACCTTAACCACCGCTATGGGTTGAAGACATTGCGTTTGGCTGTTGAAGGCGAAGAAAAACAGACTTGGAAAGTGAAGAGTGAACATCGTAGCCCCAATTATCTGACAAACTTCAATGAGATACTTACCATACACATTTGAAGAATATTGATAATACGGATAATGAGATATTCAAGAGTAATATAGGTAACATGAAAATACTTTTCAAGTAAAGTTAGAAGTATGCCAAAGTACATTTGATGATGATGTACCTTGGCATATATCTTATTGCAGCAAGTCGATGTCACTGTAAAACTACATGCAAAAAGCTGTAAGTGCTATGGTCGCAATCAGCCAGAAAGCAATAATGACACAACAACCGCTATTCGAGGAAGAACCCTTTGCCAAGTCGAAGATGCTGAACGTCGTTCTTCTATATACCTTATTATATATAGCCCTCTTGGGATGGAGTATTCCCATGCCTCTTCTTCCATAACCAGGGATTATGGCTCTTTTGATGGCTCGTGTGGCACGTCCCTTAGTCCGTGCGCTCAAACTCTTCTTCCAAGAAGGCTTTCTCATTCCGTATCTCATATCTTTTCTTTTTAGAATATCTTAGAGGAAAAACATTTTTTTGATAAAAAACAATAATTAATTGTTGCTTTAGGTAATTTTTTGCTTAAAAAATAATTTTTTCTCAGATTAATTTATTATTTTTGTGGCATAAAAACATAATAATTAAATAGGTTATGGTTAGCAAAAACTTGAATCGGATAAAAGTTGTTCTTGCAGAGAAGCAACGTTCCAATAAATGGTTGGCAGAACAGTTAGGAAAAGGACCTGCAACGGTTTCCAAGTGGTGTACAAACAGTGCACAGCCAAATTTGGAAAATTTGGTAGAGATAGCCAAGTGTCTCAATGTAGATGTAAGTGAGCTGATTCGCAAGGAAGACTAAATAAAAGATAGAGTTAGTAACCAAGAAGTCGAATTAAATAAGATTAGTTATGCCAGTAAACAAGAATGCATTTGATCGTTATAGATTTCTCGAACATTGCTTTCGCAATCAGCAAAGGAGATATAATATTGATAGCTTGGTTGATTACGTTAGTGAGAAACTCGGCTATAACATCAGCTTGCGCCAAATTCGGGAAGACATCTGTAACATGAAAATAACGTTCGCTGCACCAATTAAGGCAATCAAGTATAATGGCAATAAGTCTTATTATGTTTATACAGATTCCGACTTCTCTATCTTTGATTATGAGTTGACGCAAGAGGAACTGGCAAATCTTCGCTCAACGATTGGGATGCTTGGACGTTATCGTGGTATTCCAGCCAACGCATGGCTTGAAGAGGTTATTTCTAATTTGGAGATACGCTTCGGGGTAAAACCAAATTCGGAGAATCTTATATCCTTTGCCCAAAATGAATTGCTGAAAGGTGTAGAGCATCTTTCTGAAATCATTGATGCTACAATAGGTCATCGACCTTTGGAAGTAAAGTATCAGTCCTTTGGCAAGGAACCACGAATCTGTAGTGTTCATCCTTATTATATGAAGCAATATAATGGAAGATGGTTCTTGTTTGGCTGGCATCAAGAAAAGAGTAGGATCGAAAACTATGCCTTAGACCGCATAGAGTCATTCAAGACATTAGATGTTCCTTTCATCAAGAACGATAAAGTTGATTTCGATACCTATTTTAAGGATGTGATTGGTGTGTCCGTGCCATACGATGATACACCAACGGAAAAAGTCATGCTTCGGTTTTCGGAGCACCGCTTTCCTTATGTGGTCTCCAAGCCATTGCATCCGTCCCAAAAACTATGTGATGAGCCGAATACAATATCTATTAATGTAAAGCCAAACAGGGAGTTGTCACAACAGATATTTTCTTTCATTCCTGATGTGGAAGTGTTGTCTCCCGACTGGTTAAGACAAGAAATTAAGGCAAAAATCGAAGAAAATTTGCAAAAATATTTGTCTGTGCAGAATGGCTGCACTAACAGGTAGTATCTTTGCACTCGTTAATTGATTGTTGGATTTTTAAATTGTTTTGAAAATGATGGTAAATGAGAATGTAAACATGGTTGCTGAGACTCGTAAGTTCATGGACGCTTTGGATTCATACTATAGTTTGGAACCATTGAGAATCTACGACTTCTTGCTCTTCTTCTATTTTGCAAAGAAGGGAACACTCCGCTATGTTGAGAATCTCCTTCCAGAAGAACAACATGATTTAGTGTTTGCAAAGGAAGAGTGCGATGATGATTTGAGCGATTTTTGGCAGATGTGGAATGAACTTAAAGATTCTGAAAACTCCCTTTCTCCAAAGATGAAGAATTTGATGAGAGAGGCAAAGAATGAAGTTTCTTGTAAGAATTTGTATCTGAGATTGCTAAGAGAAAGTAATAAGGAAACTTCTTGGACGTTTAATCGTGCCATTGTAGCCGATTTCAGCGATGATGACGACAAGGATGAGATTAAAGGCATAATCAACTCATTCAATCCTTTACAGTCCGAGATGCAAGAATCTGGTTGTTATGAGTTGACGCTTATTGATTTAAAATATATAATTGACGGATTAACATCTATATCAAAAGCTTGGTATAGTGCTAATGTGGATTTTGCATTCAATGAAATATTGAGGGCTATACAGAAGCAAAAGCAAGCTCCTAAAGAAATGGGCTCTTATTCTCATGAATTGGCTAAGTTTGTTGCCAAATTGCTAAATGTTAAGCAAGGCTCACTATATGAGCCTTTTGCAGGGGATGGCTTTTTGGGTACACTTCTGGACGACTCTGTCAGCTATAAGGGGAAAGTCATTTGCTATGACATGAAACCAATTGCGAAATTGAATCTTTTGTTGCATTCAAAGAATAGCAGAAGTGTTGAGTATAATCCTCTATCTGCGTGGCACGAAAAGCAATACGACAATATTGTAATGTTGCCGATTCTTTCTCGTGAGCCTTTAAAGAGATTGCAGGCTTATAATCTTTATGATTTTCAACATTTAGAGGATGAGCCAAAGAATATGTTGATTGTTGCAGCGGAAAGTTGTAACCAGAAATCTGTGTCTGTCCATTTTCCTTCTGTATGTTTCTCGAAAGAGGGCGTTTCTTTGATAAAACCATTGATAGATAAGGATTTGATGGAGATTGTAGTTCTTTTGCCAAGTAATGTGCTGGATGGAACCTATGTCCAGCCTTTGGTGTTCGTTACGAACAAGAATAAGCAGAGAAAAGGTATTGTGCGTTTTGTTGATGCAAGCCATTGTTTTGAAGAAATGTCTTTTGCTGTCAAGAATTTTGATATGGACTCTGCTGTTAATCTATGCTTGTCCAATAATAATGGGAAGCATGTGGTTGATGTTCCAACTTCAGAAGTCATAGACAGTAAGTATATAGTATATCCTTTATACTATCTAAACACAAAAGTAGAGTGTGAAGATGGTAAAAAGTTAATGCCGTTAAATCTGTGCTTAAAGAAGTTGACGACTAAGTATGCTGCTGAAAAGGAAGGGCTGTTCTTTAGTTTTAATAGAAGAAACAGCAATGCGGCAGAGTATATTGTTAAGGCTGAGGAATTGCAGGTTAGAAACATGGAGGGCAGTCAATTACGTGTTGTCGCTGAGAACTGTCTTCTTTGGACAAAGTTCATAAAGCAATTTGCCTATTTGGAAACGAATAGCAAACCGGTGTTCGTAAGACCTAATTTCAAGGCGTTCAAGGTAAATGAAGAGATAATAACTCCTCAATACCTGTTATCTGAGTTGTATAAGGAGTATTTTGTAGAGCAGCTTGATCGCTTTGGCAAAAGCACTTTTGGAGGTCATGGCGCGTATATGTCTGTGGATGATTTTCTGAATTGTAAGATACAGGTTCCTATGTCAAAATTGGAACAGGAAAAAGCTGTATTGGATGAGCAATCTGTCCTGTTGGAAGAACGTGCGGCTTCTCTTGAAGCGACATACCAGAAGAAGTTTGAGAATTTCGTCCTTGGTCAACGTCAACGTAAACATGCTGTGGCGCAAGTCTTGAATGAAATCATGCCTACTGTTCAGAACATCAAGGACTTCATAGATATAAATGAGAGTGTAAATAAGGATTCTGTGATTTCTCAAAGATCAGGCAAGAAGTTAGGTGAGTACCTGTCCGTGCTTGTTGAGCAAACAAACAAGGTAATAGGTATGGTTGATAGATTTACCTCTCAAGAAGTTTATGCTCCTGCCGAAAAAGTGGATCTTTATGATTTCCTGCCTTCATATGTAAAGAGTAAGGATGTTAATGAGATATGTTCGATTGAGTTTTGTCCTGACATAAATGATTTCAAATATCAAGACTATCGGATGTTTTTTGACGAACAACGTGAACTAAAAGAAGATGCTCATTGCTTTGTCAATGTCTCAAAGAAAGATTTGACACAGATGTTAGATAATTTGATTGAAAATGCAAAGGCATATGGTTTTGGTAGTAGGAAGGAATATGGTAATGAAATCATGATAGCCATTCTATCCAATCATGGGGCAAATGGCACGGCATGCATTCAAGTAGCCAATAATGGTGAACTTGTTTCCGAAAGTATAGATTTGAAAAAGTTGTTTACTTGGGGAATTGGTAAGCATACTGGCATTGGCTGTTGGCAAGTGAGGGATATTGCTGAACATTTTGGAGGTTCAGTTGCTTATGATGAACATTTGCAATCACCTTATCCTTGTGTTTTCAGTATTTATTTACCTTTAATTGAAGAGTAATATGGAGTTGAATGTGCTTTGGATTGATGATATGCCAAATGAGGCTTTTATGGATAGAGCCTATGAAAAAGGCATAGTCATAACTAATAAACTGAATGTTGATGCAGGAATTGAGGAAATTCTTGCACCAACATCCTCATATGACGCTATCGTTTTGGATGCAAATTGCTTAAAGCATAAATCAGATGAAGATTCTATGCCCGAAGTATCAGCTTTGCAGTATGCTTTGCAATGTTTGTCAAAAAAGGACATAATGCTTCCTTGGTTTGTTTATACAGGTGGTGGATTTGAAGGTGAGGCGGCTATTTCTTACATGGTCAAGGGATGTGAAAGAAACTATGATGACCGTGACTATTATAAGAAGCCATTGGAAATGAACCTTCTTTTTGAAAAAATATTGGAGGTTGTCCCAAAGATGTCTGAATACAAAATCAAGCATCAGTATAAAGATTTGCTTTCTTGGTATTCCAATCCAAAGGAATTGATAAAAATATTGACTTTTCTTGAAGAAAAGGAATATAACAATCCTGAAGTGTTCAATATGATTCGTAAAGAATTAGATTGGGTTATGGAACAGTGCTATTGCTGCGGTCTTCTTTTGGGACCATATCAAGGAAGTAACTTAGCTGATTGTAGTAAGTTCCTTGGACAGGACATCATGGAGAAGAATAATTTTGTGCCGCTTCATATACAAAGATGTTTTCATTCGACTGTATCTGTATGCAACGAAGGGTCCCATAGGTTGAAGATGGATGCGTATGTCAAGGAAGGTAAGGCGCCGTATTTAGTTCAGTCAACTATATATGAGTTTCTTAATATCCTTACTTGGCTAAAAACATTGCCAGCAACAGAAAAAGATAAACAAATTCTAAAGATGAAGGTTGCATATGCTTTTGCTGATGAACAATCAAGTGAAAGTGATGATTTGAAGGAGTTGATAAAACATTATAAAGGAAATATTGTTATGGTAGAGCAAGACGAAAATGGAATTTGCCATTGCGGAAAATGTATGGTGTTGAATCGTGACGCCATGCCTTTTATTGGCAAAAATGTTAAATTGGAGTCTATCACTCGAAATACAAAAGAGTCAAGAGATAAATATCCTCTCTTTGCAAGATTTAATGTTGAATAATATAAAAAATGATATACAATGACAGAACAAGAATTAGCTAACGTGATATGGGACATTAAGGAAGTGATCCGTAACTCCTATGATGATTCTGAGGTGGAGGACGTGATTTTGCCTTTCACCTTGCTTCGTCGTTTGGATTGTGTCCTCGAAGATAAATATGAGGTTATCCTCGAAGAACTGAACAAAGAAGAAGATGAGAAAAAAAGAAAGTACAAACTCTTGTCTTTGATGAAGAAGAATGGCTTTGCATTCTTCAATATGTCTGGGCTCTCTTTGAAGAAACTCCTTAACTCGCCAGACCAAATCGGTGATTCCTTCAAGACATATATCGAGGGATTTACGGATAATGTGAAGGATATTCTTGCCAACTTTGTACACGAGGATGGAGACAGCGATACGGTGGATTTGTCTAAGATATATACCCGTTTGGACAGAGGCAACAAGCTTTTTGCCGTTATCCAGCAGTTTGTCGAGAAGGCTGACCTGCATCCAAGTAAGGTGAGCAATGCCATGATGGGTACCATCTTTGAGATTGTCATCCGTCGTTCTAAGGAGTCCACGAATACCAAGGCTGGTCAGTATTATACACCACGAGAAGTCGTAAAGCTCTTGGTCAGCTTGACTATGTGCGGCAAGGAGCAGGAGTTGTTTATCCCGGGCAAGGCTTTCACCATCTACGACCCATGCTGCGGTACTGGCGGTATGCTGACCGTGGGACGTGAGCATTTGCAGGAAATGGCTCAGAACAAGAACCTGAAGGTATATCTATATGGTCAGGAGCTGAGTGAAAAGACATATGCCATCTGTAAGGCTGACCTCTTGATGAAGGGCGATGACCAAAACCTTGACCAGCAACTCTTCCAAGGCGATACCTTGGCAGACGATAAGTTGTATGGCAAGAAGTTCAACTTCATGCTTGCCAACCCTCCCTTTGGTGTGGATTGGGGTAAGGATGCGAATGTGAAGAAGGCAGTTTTGAAAGACAACTGCCCTGGTGGAAGATTCGAGGCTGGTCTTCCTTCTACATCCGATGGTTCATTGCTCTTCTTGCAGCACATGATAGCCAAGATGGATGACCAAACAGGTTCTCGTATAGGCATTGTGCTGAATGGCTCTCCTTTGTTTAATGGCGATGCTGGCAATGGCTGGAGCAACATCAGAAAGATGCTGCTCGACCGTAACTTGCTCGATGCCATCGTAGCTTTGCCAAAGAATTTGTTCTATGGTACGGACATTACTACTTATTTGTGGATTCTCGACAACAAGCGTCCTGCAGAGAAATATCATAAGGCTCTCTTCATTGATGCTGCCCATACCAAGGAGTTTACCAACTTGCTCCAGAAGAACTTGGGTAAGAAGCGTTATGAGATAAGCGATGACGGCGCCAAGGAAATCTTTGACATCTATAAAGAATATCAATCATACAGTCGTGACATTGAGTATGAGAAGACTGGCGAACAGGAGCATTTGGAGATAGCCAAGTTGCTCGACTATGATGATTTTCTCTATACCAATGTGGCTGTCCGTCGCCCTCTTCGACTGTGGTTCGAGAATATCTCGGTCAAGTATGATGCCTTGTGTGAGAGTGAGGATTTCAAGGCTGAGGATAAGAAGAACATCATCTTGCGTGACATTGTCCAGTTGGAAGGTTCTAATGAAAAGCGTGATGACCACGACTTCTTTGTTTGGCTGAAGGCTCAGAAGGTAAAGACCACCAAGGCGCAGCAGAAACTTATCCGTGATGCTTTCGGTGAAATCAATGAGGATGCTCCTATCGCATACATGGATCCTTTCAAGGATAGCGGCGAATGGGTGATAGATACCAATCTCAACGACACGGAGAAAATTCCTATGAAGCAAGACATCGAGGAGTACTTTGAGACAGAAGTGTTGCCTTTCGCTCCTGATGCTTGGATGGACAGAAGCAAGGATAAGGTGGGTTGTGAATTTCCATTCACCCGCTTGTTCTACAAGTATCGTCCGTTGCGAAGTAGTGAGGATATATTAGGAGAATTGTCGTCACTTGACCAAATGTTGAATAAAGAATTGTCTCAATTAAAATAGGATTAACATGGAGAAATACCAACAATATGTAAATAGTGGATTTGAATGGATAGGAGATATTCCTGTCCAATGGAATAATCTGCGTTTACGCTTCGTATGTGAATTTCGTAATGGTTATACACCATCCAAAGCTAATCCTGAATTTTGGGAGGATGGTACTATTCCATGGTATAGAATGGAAGATATAAGAGATTCTGGCAGAAAATTGGAAGAAGCTAAGCAATATGTCACAAAAGATGCCATTAAGGGAGGTGGACTGTTTGAGGCTGGTAGCTTCATATTAGCGACAACGGCCACTATCGGCGAGCACGCTGTGCTAATTGTTGATTCGCTTGCGAATCAACGATTTACGAATCTAAAGATTCGTAAATCGTTGTCCAATAGATTGTTACGGGATTATTTTTTCTATTATCTTTTCGTGATAGATGACTATTGTAAGGCTACGACAAAGACTTCTACATTTCCTGCTGTTAGTATGGAGTTGTTGAAGAATTGCCATGTCGTATTTCCTTTAGTGCAAGAGCAACAGGCAATCGTGGATTATCTCGACAAGAAATGTTCCGAGATAGACAATGTTATTTCTGCTCAGCAGAAGCGCATCGCTTTGCTCCAAGAATTGAAGCAGAGTGTCATCACTCATGCCGTTACGAAAGGGCTTAATCCGAATGTGGAAATGAAAGATTCGGGAGTGGAATGGATTGGAAAAATACCTGCAAGTTGGGATGTTGTCCATCTGAAACGTATTCTTAGAGAGCGTATGCAGTATGGTGCAAATGAACCAGCAGAATCAGATGATACAACATATCCACGATATATAAGAATTACAGATATAACAGCAAATGGAGAATTGCGCCCTGAAACATTCAAATCATTGGAACCTTCTAAGGCTAAAGATTATTTGTTGGATAAAGGGGATGTCTTGTTTGCAAGAAGTGGCGCGACGGTTGGTAAGACATTTTTGTTTAATGCAGATATAAAAGCTTGCTATGCAGGTTATTTGATTAAAGCATCATGCGATAAGCGTAGAATGTTACCAGAATATCTGTATTATTATACTCAAAGTGGAGCGTATGAATGTTGGAAGAATAGCGTTTTCATTCAATCGACCATACAAAATATTGGAGCTGACAAATATCAAATGATGTATATTCCAGTTCCATCTAAAGATGAGCAAAAACAGATTGTAGAATATACAATGAGAAAAAGTCAGATTTTTGATGCAGCTATTTCCAAAGCCCAGCACCAAGTAGAACTCCTGCAAGAATACAAGCAGAGTCTCATCACGGAGGTCGTAACGGGAAAGCGCAAGGTCTCATGATGATAATAAAATCGTCCGTCATGACGGACGGTTTGGAAAAAATACAATTCATCGGTCATGACCGACGAATTACAAAAACTATAATTAAATGTAAAAATATGGAACAGAATAGCAACATAACATTATATGAAACTGCTGCCGAAACCATAAAAACAGCCATCTTGCAAGGGCAGTATGAGGCTCTGAAAGGTGAAAACAGAGTTCAGTTGACAGTGTATTTTGGTATCGGAAAATATGTCTCGTATAATACAAGAAATGGCAAATGGGGAATAGGTGCTCTTGAGAAAATCAGTGAAAAACTAAGGAAGTTTTTACCTGGGCTCAGAGGCTTTTCTGCTACAAGTTTGAAGAAAATGCGCTTGTTTTATGAGCGTTGGAATGTGCTTGATGCTAAATCGTCCGTCATGACGGACGATTTGCCAATGTTAGCGAATGTTGACATTTATCACGCAATAAATATTCCGAGTAATATCTCTTTTCCGATAGATGAATTTCTTAGAGTGCCATTTTCGCATCATGTAGAAATTTTCACTTTGTGTAATGACCAAAGTGAATGTTTGTACTACATTCATCGTTGCGTTGAGGAACATCTTTCAGTGAGAGCTTTGAAGAAACTCATTGAATCCAAGGCATATCAGAACCGAGAGTCATTGCCTAATAATTTCCAACGAACTATTCCCACGGCTAAGAATGCTCGCAAAGCAGTGATGATGTTTAAGGATTCGTACATGCTTGACTTCATCAATGTGGAGGAATTGGGAGAAAGAGACATCGAGGATGTGGATGAGCGAGTGGTGGAGCAAAGCATCGTGCATAACATCAAAAACTTTATAATGACCTTTGGCAAGGACTTTGCTTTCATCGGCAACCAGTACCATTTGGAGGTGTATGGGGTGGAACATTTCCCAGACTTGTTGTTTTTCAACCGAGAGCTGAACTGCATGGTTTGTATCGAGCTAAAAACGGGAGCATTCAAGTCCGCCTATCTCGGACAACTGATGACATATCTCAGAATCCTTGATGACAAGGTAAAGAAGAAACATGAGAATCCGACCATAGGCATTGTGCTTTGTACGACTGCCAACAAAGACTATGTGGAGTATGTCATACAAGACTACAACAAGCCTATGGGAGTTGCCACATACAAAACCTTTGATGACATGCCAGAGGAATTGCGCAAGGCATTGCCAAATATGGACGATTTAACAAAACTATTAAAATAGAGTTTTGCTATGGACAATTTATTGAACGAAACAAAATTTGAGGAGCATATTGCAAGCTATCTTGCAAATAGCGACCTCTACAATCAAAGAAGCAGCGCACAGTTTGACATCGAAAAGCTGTGTGATGTGGAGATGCTGGAGCAGTTCTTACGCCAGCAGCCAGTGGTATGGAACAAACTGACCAAGCATTTTCCTAGTCAGGAGGTGGCTACAGTCGTTCGTGAGTACAACAAGCGAATAGACCGTGGCGAGAGTATTCTTTCTATTATGCGCAAAGGCTTCACTATCAGTGGAGCAAAAGTAAAGTTCTGTCAGTTCAAGCCTGTGCTTGAAGGTGAGGGAACGGATAACTACAGGTTGTATCGTGCCAACAGGTTCAGCGTGGTCCGTCAGATGCGTTATTCTTTGGGCAAGGACAGTGGCAATGAACTGGACTTGTGCATCTTGCTCAATGGTATTCCTTTATTTACCTTCGAGTTGAAAAACGAAGGTTCCGACCAGAACTATACGCACGGCATCTTGCAGTACAAGAGACATCGTGACCCACATAACAAAATGCTGAGAAACTGTTTGGTTCACTTTGTCATGGACAATCAGTATGCCTTCATGACTACGTTCCTGAATGGTGAGGAAACGACGTTCCTCCCTTTCAACCAAGAGACCGTCAACCCTCCCATCGAAGGCGAATATCCAACAGCCTATATGTGGCGTAGGGTTTTGCAAGCAGATTCCATCCTCGACCTGTTGGAAAACTTCATCAAGCGTTACGATGAGTATTACGAGGACAAGGACACCAAGGAGCAGAAGAAGCGTACCGTGGTCATTTTCCCTCGTTTCCACCAACTCCGTGCGGTGAGAAAACTTCGTGGCTTGATTCGTGAGGAAGGACCAGGACACAATTATCTGATTCAGCATTCCGCAGGTAGTGGAAAAACCAAGACGATGGCTTGGCTGGCACACCAGCTTGCCAACATGACAAACCCTGATGGCACCGCTATCTTTGACAGCATCATCATGGTGACAGACCGTATTGTGCTCAATCGCAATATGGCAGAGGATGTGGTGAACTTTGAGGTGACGGCAGGAACGGTGAAGGACATCCGCAAGGGTTCCAAGAAATTGGCGGATGCCTTGAACGGCGAGAATAGAATCATCATTTCCACCGTGCAGAAGTTTGCCTTTGCGCTCGATTATCTCAAGCATGAGAAATCCAAGAAATATGCCATCATTGTGGACGAGGCTCATACTGCCATCGGCAATGAGGCGGCAAAGGACTTGGTCAGTGCGCTTTCCACCAAGGAGGACTTGGAGAAGATGGGCGATTACGATCCTGATGAATATGATAGTCCCCTGGATGCTTTGATGGCTCAGATGCAAAACTATCGTAAGATGATGAGCCATATTTCTTATTTCGCTTTTACTGCCACGCCAAAGGACAAGACTTATGCCCTTTATGGAAAGGATGGAAAGTCTGCCCATGACTTGTACTCCATGAAGCAAGCCATCGACGAGAAGTTTATCCTTGATGTCACCCAGAACTATGTCAGCTACAAGACCAAGTTTGAGTTGATAGAGAAGCATCCCGATGAGGACAAGGACAAGCTCTTTGAGCAAAAGAAAGCCTTGAAGGTGATTGGCGAGTGGTTGGGAAAGAACAAGTATATCAAGTTGAGAAAGGCGAGTATGATTGTTGACCAGTTCATGAAGTTCACCATCAACAAAATCAACCATCAGGCTAAAGCGATGGTGGTATGTGACTCTCGACAGTCGGCAGCCGACTACAAGCAAATCATCGACCGCATTATCAAGGCGGAGTATCATGGTGCCATCAAGACCTTGGTGGCATTCTCTGGTGATGTCATCGACAGCAATGGCAACAAGTGTACCGAGGCTAACATGAACGATGATGGCGTTACGGACAATGACATCGCCGAGAAGTTCAAGGAAGACGATTACAAGATATTGATAGTTGCCGAGAAATTCCAGACAGGTTTCGACCAGAAGCTGCTTCATACCATGTTCGTTGACCGTAGCTTGGGTGGCATCCAGTGCATTCAGACGCTCTCACGTCTGAACCGTACCTATTGGCCATATAAGGAAGATACGCTCGTCGTTGACTTCCGCAATGATGCCGACTCGGTACGCAAGGCTTTCAATCAGTATTACACCGAGACAACGCTGACAGGTGATGTTGATACACAGCGAGTATATACTCTGAAAGAGACGGTGCAAAACTGGAACATCTTCAATGAAAGCGAGATAGACAGCGTTTGTGAGCGAATGATAGACAAGGACAGGGTGCATGAGGTACCTTCCATTCTGCTAAAGATTGTACACGAGCGAGTGGATTCATTGTCGGATGAAGACAAGGACAAGTATCGCAAGGAAGTGAACAGGTTTGTCCGTCAATATGGATTCTTGGCTCAGCTCATGGACTTCACAGATCCAGAATTGGAGAAGTTCTATGTGTTCAGCAAGGTGTTCTATAAGTATTTGCCATATACCAAGGAAACGTTGCCGATGGAGCTGATGGGAATGATAGACTTGGATAAGCTGAGAATCCAGCTTTCGTTTGACGGAGCCATCGAACTGGAAGATTCTCCTACGGAGTTGAAGGCTACACGTATAGGTGAGGTAGGAAAGAAAGTGGAGGATGAGAAAAAAACCGTGGCAGAGCTTCTTGACATGGTGAATAGTCCTTTTGCATCGATTCTCAATGAGAACGATAAGATTATCAAGCAAATCTGGGAAGAGCTGCTGAGTGACCCAGAGGTAGTTGATGCGGCACGAGCTGGCAACTCATACGATGTGATGGTAAACATCTGCAAGGAGAAGTTTGGTGATGCCATCATCGACCAAATAGACAAGTACTATCATTTCAAGGAAATTCTGGACAAGGAGAAGGGATTTGCCTTGACATTGGTAGGTAAGTTCGTGGAGGCAGTAGCGAAACAAGCTGCAGCAACATCAAGCTTTGTATATGATGAAGCCGTGTTGAAGGAAAAGTTGTTCGAGGCTATGCAGGGTGAGATGGCTGGTGTTTGTAGCAAGATGCGAAGCTTGCCAGAGATAATCGACAATCTCTTCTTCGTGCTGAATACCGTAAGCATTCCAAAACTTGATGGCATTGACTTGCTGCTGAAGGAGGCATTGAATAATATCTATGCCAATCCAAACATCACTCCTATCGTGAGATATACCTTCTTCAACTCGTTGGTTCAGAAATATGAGGCTTTCCTGAAGAAACTATATTTCTTGATTAAAGATGACGAGATTCAAGGGCAGGACGGTAAGGATCCAGGTCTTGCCGATGCCATCCATGCGTTCAAGTGTCTGTGGAACCTGAAGTATTCTACGGATGACGACGGCAAGAAGTTCTCTGCTTATCTCCAGATGGTGAGAAACTGGAGAAATGACGAGGCTCATAATGCGCCTTGTTCTACTGATGAGGAAGTGAACGCTGGTATCAAGGTTGTGGTGGCATTGTATCTCTATGTGATAGCTTACTCCATAACAGACTTGGAAATGGCTGGTAGAGATGTAGAAGGAACTGCTGATGTAGTTCCATATAAACTTCCAGAGGACAAAGGGGCTTCTTATGCCTTTGCGGCAGAAGAAAAACATCGTGATTAGAAAAAAATATTAGTTAGTGCAGAAAGGTTGCACTAACTAATATTACTTTTGCAATCAAAATAAAGGAAAATGGAAAAAATAGCAAGAATCTGTTGGAACACTCATGATTGGAAGAGACCTTCGGGAAGTGAGGGCAAATCTCTGTCTGATGGCTCTTATGAGAAGAAAATAGGCTTTGGACATGAGGAGTGGATATTGGATGATTCACGAATCTATGAACCCAATGGTTATCACTATGGCTTTTTGCAGCCCATGAATGTGGCGAGCGGAAAGCATATTGGTGCTGTTTATGACATCCATCTTTTCTCTATCTCGCCTTTGAAGCAGAAGGTATATGTTGGTTGTCTTCATCATGCTGTTGGTGTCTCGCCTGAAGAAAGCAAGATGGTTTACCAATATTATAAGGAAAGGGGATGGATAGAGGAAATGAAGGATGAAATCCGATTTGCAGGTGGAACAGTCAGGGACATCAAGCCCAAATGGTTCTTCAATGTCAAGTTCAAGTTCTCTGAGGCAAGTCTCAACTATTCTAATAAACCTATATTGGCTTCTGATTCAGTTCCTGGTCATCGTTATAACCTCATGGATAAGAAAAACGATTTTGTCTTTGAGAGTGACGAGGAAGGAAAGGTGAAGGTGCTTGACACAAGTTGTTTCATAAAGACAACAGAGAAAGGAGAGGTCTTGATTGACCCATTGCATAAGAAAATCCAAAATGCTGTCGCCAAGTTAATCAAGAAAGATTATGTTCATCCTTATGTTGAAACTGGACTTTCCGATGCGGAAGGACAAAGGGTTGACATCAAGGGTATCTTCAAGGAAACAGGGGAATGGCATTATTTTGAAATCAAGACGGATTCCGCAAAGAAAAGCATCCGAGAGGCTTTGGGACAGATTCTTGAATATGCCCATTATCCGAATATGCAGAGAGCAACAAAATTGTTCATTGTCGGACCACAGCAACCAGATGACAAAGATATAGCCTATATGGAGTTCATCCGTAAGACCTATGGTATTCCTGTTTGGTTCAGATGGTATTCCTTTGAGCAGAATAAACTATATGATGGAATATAAAAGACAATAATATATGGAAAAAGTTATTTATAAGACATTGGCAGAGTGTGAGGCTGCCATTAATACGCTGAAAGTCATTGGCGTAACCATTCCAGACTGGATGGTAAAGCAACATAAGGAGTTGAAGACTGCAGTAAACGCCAAGGCTGTGGTAACAAATACAGATACACCAATTTATGATACGTTGGTTGCCAACTATCCTTACGGAAAAATGCCAGAGGAAAAGGTAAAATGTATCAAGGACACAGTGAGCCAGTTACTTGAAGACGGCGAACATGCCGAGGAACCTGGTTTGTTGCTCGGCAAAATACAGTGTGGTAAGACTGATACGTTTGAGGACATCATCGGTCTGGCATTCGATAAAGGCATAGACATCACGATTGTCTTTACCAAGGGAACCAAACCGCTGGCACAACAGACCATCATGCGTATGAAGAAAGACTATCGTTTCTTCAAACCATCGGATAACTTGGATCAGAAAGCGACCATCAATATCTATGACATCATGAAAGTCTGGAACAACTTGAAGCAGGCAAAGGTGGAAGGCTGTAAGACGGTTATTGTGTGCAAGAAGCAAGCAACCAACATGAGCCACTTGATAGATATGTTCTCGAAAAACTGTACTTTCTTGAAAAAGAAGAAGGTACTCATCGTTGATGACGAGGCAGACTTTGCTAGTCGAAACTATCGCTCTGTTAAGTTACAGGCATTAATGGATGAGGATGGAAATCCTATAGCACAGGATGCGGAAACCGAGATGGCGAAAATAAGTCAGCAGATAGATGATTTCCGTAAGATACCTGATTATTGCCGTTATCTTCAAGTGACAGCAACACCTTACTGTTTGTATTTGCAGCCACAAGGTGAACTGAATCTCAATGGCAATGTGGTGAAGCCATTCAAGCCACGTTTTACCAGTATCGTTCCAGTTCATGCAGCCTATATAGGTGGTCAGCAATATTTTGAGGATTCTCAGAATCCTGATTCCATGTATAGTCATCTGTTCCATCAGATAGACCAAAAGTGTATTGATGTCCTTGGACATGAGGATAAGCGATACTTGAACAATGCTGTTTCATCTGCAAACATCTATGGTCTGACATATGCGCTTATTTCATACTTCATGGCTACAGCAATCCGTCGAATCCAAGAGCGTAATACCAACAATAGGGATTATAAGACCAGTGCGCTGATTCATGTTGAGTTGGATAAGAAAAACCATGATTGGCAAAGTCGTGTTATCAATCGCCTTATTGATTCCATCAAGAGTGCCATTGTGGAGGAAGACCAGTCAGACCAAAGAATCTGGGCAGCTATAGATGCTATCTATGATGACTTCGTCGATTCAAATAGAAAAGGTTGTGAAGAGAAATTAATCTCTGTCGATTTGCCAATGAAGGAGGATGTGATGGACGAGATCCGTAACATTTTTAATCCGAAGAAGAACAACTATCATGTGCAAATAGTTAATTCAGACGAGCAGGTGGAGTCTCTTTTGGATGAGGAAACAGGAGAGTTGCAGTTAGATACTGCTGCCAACATTTTCATCGGTGGCAACATTCTCGATAGAGGTATAACCATCAAGAATATGTTGTGTTTCTTCTATGGTCGCAATCCAAAGAATTTCCAGCAAGACACGGTGCTTCAACATGCTCGAATGTATGGCGCACGTTCCAAGGAGGACATGGCGGTGACAAGACTTCATACAACTTCCACCATTTATAGAATTTTGGTTCGAATGAACGAGCTTGACAATCAGCTTAGAGAGTGGTTCTTGGAGGGAAGAGACAAAGGTACGGATGTGAACGCAGTGTTTGTTGGTTATGACAAGAACATCAAGCCTTGTGCAACACAGAAGATAAAGGCTTCCAATGCCTTGACCTTGAAGAAGCAGATGCGTATGGTTCCTGCTGGATTCTGGACAGGTAGCAATACTGCCATCAAGAAGACCATTGCGCAGATTGACGCATTGATAGAGACTTCCCCTAACTTCGGTAATAAGGACGAGAACGGCTTCTTCGAAATGGATTGCGAGACGGTGAAGCAAATATTGTCATTGATAGAGAGTACTTTCGTGTATAAGGATAGTGTTAACATTCATAACCTTGACCGTAAAAATGACATTAAGGAAATGCTTTGTGCGTTGGAGTATTGCGCAAGCAAGTCTGACGGAAAAGTCTATGTCTTGCAACGCACGAACCGTAACATGACACGACTCAGAGCTAATGGTGGCTATATTGATGCTCCTGATGATGGTCGTACAGATGTAAGACCTTCTCGTGAGAAAGCCATAGACATTCCTGTTGTTATGCTGTTGAGACAGGAGGGAAAGAAAAATGTCGATCCTGCCACTGGTGAGAACATTGGCTGGAACGATGCGCCATTCTACTGGCCTGTGTTAATGAGTCAGCAGAATATCAATCCTGTCATGTTTGCATTGGAGCAAGGAAAGAAGAGAAAAACGGCAGCAACAGATAATTCGGGTATTCTTGAAGGCATAGACCCGAAGGACGTTCTTTGCCTTACGTTTGGCGGAGACTTGGAGGAACGTTTCGGTCCTGTTGGAAGTGAATATGTCTATGGTGACGAGTGTCCTTGGGAGTCGAGAAGCCTAAAGGAAAGTACAGCGTCACGTTACCTTGAAAGAGATGATAACGGAAAATGGAAGATGAATCCAGAAGTACCTTTCAACGAGCATCAAGATCATGGACTTTATTCATTGAATGATGGAAAGTTCCCATTTGTATTCAAGTCTTATAAGTATATGTTGCTGCGAAACAAGAGAGATGCGACTGCGGACTTAATGCTTTTGGAACTTTTTCCTTCAACCTTGTGCAAGGCTATTCCTGAGGGAAAACTGAATGAAAATGGCGACCTCATAGATAGAGATACCCAAAAGATTCTGCTTCATGGAACTGATACCATCCTTGGCAAGGACATGACGGAAACAGAGTTCACTGATACCAGCATTACGCAATGGATTTTGTTCTATTATGTCCATAAGGTTGTGAAATATATTCCTTGCAATATAGACTGGGGCAAAGTCTTCGAGTTTCAGCCTGAAGATGATAATGTAAACGAATAACAATGGAGATTACAATTCCATATATCAAGCACAAATTTGAGGAGTTTAACCAGCAAATGTTTGCTGGTAAACTCCCCATGCTTCCTATTAAGTTGAGTGATGCAAAGACATTCTTGGGTGTCTGTACCTACAAAAAACGGATAGGCAAGGATGGAAAGGTCGAGAAATACGACTTTGCATTGCGTGTGAATACACGTATAGAATTATCAGAGGATGAGATAGAAGATACTATCATTCATGAAATGATACATTATTATATAGGTTACAATCAGTTGGAAGATACCAGTGCTCATGGCGCAATTTTCCAACAGGTTATGAATGCTATTAATGAAAAGTATGGAAGACATCTGTCTATCTCACATAAAAGTTCAAAGTCGCAAAAGGAACAGGCGGTTGACAAAAAACAGCATTACCGAGTCGTTGCTGTGGTTCGCTTCCATGATGGGCGAAAAGGTATCAAGGTTTTGCCAAGAGTACTCCCAAGCATCCTTAAATATTATAATGGTGTGTTGTCGGCAAAGGAGGTTTCTTCTATAACTCTATATATGAGCAATGACATCTTTTTCAACCGATTCCCAAATTCTTGCTCTTTCAAGGTGCATTTCTTGGATGAAAATGAGATTATGAAACATCTTGAAGGTGCAGAACAAATGAAATGTGATGGTAAGCAGATTCTACGTAATAAATAAAACGTTACTATATGAGAAGAATTATTTTAATTTGGTTGGTGATGTGTGCTTGTCTATCAGTGAGAGCACAATACTCGTCCTATAACTCTTTCATAAGAAAGGCTTTGATTTCTTACCAAAGAAATTCCAAAGGTTTTTATGAACGTAAGGCAGAAGAAATGCTTGATGTCGTTACTGGTGTGGAAAGTAATTATGCCTATGACAAGAAAGCACAGAATCTTTATGTCTTGACAGAAAACAGCAATGTGGTGGTAACATTGAATAAGGACTATGCCAAGATTATAACGAAAAATGGTTCTATTCCTCAGTTGAAGGACGAGGAATTAAAGGCTGAGGTGGAAAAACATTCGAAGATGCTTGATACAAAGTTTAAAAAACTGAATGAGCAATGGGCTAAGCATCTGCAAGATTCTATCAATAGGGTTAGGGAAGATTCCATTAAGACAGCAAAGGAATATGAGGCAATGTTGGCGGCAGCTAATAAATAATCAGAAACTTATCGCCAAACACATAACTACCATAGAGTCCCGACCAATAATGTTTCCTTGTCGTGTGCATTTTGTGATGAATCTATATCTGAAGATACTCTATATACAATAGGCATCAAGAATGATACTATTTACTATTTCACAAGAATAGAAGGAGATTTGGACTTGGCTTATTTGGATGCTCATGCTTCAGCTATACCACGAAGACTTGAAGATTTTGACGGTTACAAATATCATTATGAGGTGTTTAGAGATAGTTTGACAAAAGACTCAATCGATTACCATGATATGGCACTTGACTTGGGGAGCTATTTCTATGACCAATATGTAAGTAAGCTAAAAAAGGAAGCTCCTTATGGATATTTTGACAGTTGGGACTGGAATGATGAATATTCCATGGTAACTTTTAATTTCAGATATGTCAATACGAACCCCAAAACTATCAAGTACATAGCCGTTTATTTCAAAATAACAAATGGTGTAGGAGATGTAAGAAAAACAGGATATTTTCAAGGAACAGGTCCTTTGAAATGTGGCGAAAGTGCTTCTTGGGATTGGGATAGTTCTTCTTACTATGTTGCAGGAGATGCTTCTAATATGAGTATAACGAAAGTTGTTATAACTTATATGAATGGTACTAAGCAAGTAGTTTCCGGTAAATATTTAAGGTTTAATTAAGCTATAAATATAATGCAGTTAAAAATTGATGATATAGAGATTCCTAAAAGTAATCCCTTTCAAAATTGTGAACTTGGCAGAAAGCCTTATGCGGATATCCTTGAAAGTTTAGTTTGCAATGGTAAGGGTGGATGCGTTATGTCGCTTGATGGAGCATGGGGAACTGGTAAAACGACATTCGTAAAAATGTGGCAGCAACAGTTGAATAATCATGAGTTCAAAACAATATACTTTAATGCTTGGGAACATGATTATATGACCGACCCTTTAGTTGCCCTAATGGGTGAATTGTATAATCTTAGCATAAACAGTAAAATCAAAAACTCCTTTACGAAGGTTGTTGCTGAAGCAGAAAAAATATTCTGTGGTATATTTCCCTCTCTTGGAAAAGCCGTTATAAAGAATTATTTGGGAGACGAAGCTGCAGATATTGTCTCTGATGCCTTGGATGAGACTAAGAATATCTTTCAAAAAGAATTGGACAAATATAAGAAAGAATGTGATAGCTTAAATGCTTTTAGAGCGGCACTTGCTGATTATGCAGAAAATGTTTCCTGTGATAAGCCTTTGGTATTCATTGTGGATGAACTTGACCGATGTAATCCAACATATGCAGTAAAAGTGTTGGAAAGAATAAAACACTTGTTTGCTATTCCACATGTTGTTTTTGTGTTGGCTATAGACAAAGAACAATTATGTAACTCGATTCGTGGATTTTATGGAAGTGATCGTATCAATGCTGCTGAGTATCTTCGCCGTTTTATTGATGTGGAGTTATATCTGCCTACACCTGACTATGAGAAATTTTTCGACTATCTTTATAGTAAATTGGGACTGGCAGATTATTTCGAGAAAAATGCAGGGAGTAATGGCTATGGTGCCAGAAGTTATGAAGAGATTTTCCATGGCTTTCCTCTAAAATTCATAACTTCTAAAGTAATGTCTTTGCGACAAATCGAGAAACTTATGGCTCATGTCAGATTGGCTTTACAAACGATTCCTACTAATTATGAACCATGTCCAGATTTAATTGCATTTTTCGTGTATTTAAGACAGTATTATCATTCTTTGTATTTGGATATACAGAATCGTTCACTTGATGTGCAAGAGTTAATAGATGGGTTAGAGAAAGTTATACCAGTGAAATTATATTCAGAAAGAAATGACTATAATAGGGTTTATTCGCATTCTACAATATATCTTGTTGCCAAGATATTGTTTGCATATGTTTCTGATTATAGAGGTGATGTAAAAGTTGAGTTTTATGAAGACGCTGCTGAGGATAAAATCCAGCTCAAATTCAATACGCATTTTCCTATTAATGAAATGCAAAATGCTGTAAAGTACTATTCGAAGCAATTTCATAATGTTTCTATTGATTACGTATTGAGGCATATTGAGCTTTTATGTCGTCTTCAAAATGATTAGAAACACATATAAATGAGTAGGAATTTTAAAAGTTCCTACTTTTTTTGTTTAATTCACACGATTTTATGGATAAAAAATACTTTATGCAGAAAGACTGCACAAACCCGAAGTACCTTTGCAGCAGAGTTAGGAAACATTAAGTTAAACTTTAATTCATTGCATTATGAGAAAGGTATTGTCTTTGGCAGTTTTGCTGCTTTCTGTTATTGGAGCTTTGGCTCAGAACACATCAAAGAATTGTTATCGTGGTTATGTCGATGCAGGTTATTCTGTGGGAGTTGGCGATTACGACTTTGGACGTTTTGAAGTAAACACGTCGCATGGTTATCAGGTAAATCCCTATTTGTTCTTTGGAGCTGGTACTGGATTGCATTTTATGTCCTCTTACGAGACAAAGGGTATGGACATTCCTCTTGATGTAAGAGAAAGTATGGTTGACGTCCCTGTATTTGCAAATGTCCGTTGTAATTTTCTGAAAAAGAAGGTAAGTCCTTTTATTGATGTAAAAGGCGGAACGTTTGTGACAAACAATGGTGGGTTGTATGTGAATGCTTCTGTTGGTTGTAGATTTTCCATCAATGCCAAGCAAGCGATAAATCTTTTCGTTGGCTATGCAACGGAAAAGTTGGAGTTTGAGACATTTGCACATTTTACGAGTCATACAAGTATGGATTATGTACGGAGTGCAGAGAAGTATGATGCGGAGGCAATTACTCTCAAACTTGGTTTTGAATTTTAATGATTATGTTGAATTATAAACTGTGAGTTATGAAAAAGTTTTTTATTTCATTTTTGTTGTTATTGACAGCTGTCGTGTCTGTAAACGCTCAAATCTTGCGTGCAGACGAGTTAGAGAAATATGCAAAGGAAAAGTATGGGGACAAATGGGTTGATGCCGCCACAAATCTCGGCTCTCAGATTTCTCTTGACAAAAACAATGCCATTACTTATGTCCAAGTAATCCAGGCAGAGGGAAAAACAAAGGATCAGTTGTATGTATTGCTTAATTATTGGTTTACTGCTACATTCAATGATGCTAATTCTGTAATCAAGCTTAATGACAAGGAATTGGGTACAATCATTGCACAGGGATATGTTGCGGATATAGCGCAACATGCAGGAGGCACAAGTGCTTATAATGTCAGCATCAAGCCTGTTATAAAGTGCGACATAAAAGATGGAAAAGTTCGAGTTACGTACACGGTTCCATATTATGATGTAGTTCGTATGATTGGTGGTGGTTGGATGGCTGCACTTGGAGGAAATCAAACTCCTCCTTCTCGTTCTGATGAAAAATGGACATTGGATTCATGTTTCCCATTTGCAGCAAAGGATTCGCATAAGAAAATTTCTTGTAAGGCTTTGGTGATGGCTCATGCTTATTCAAATGTTGTGATGGATAAGATTGAAGAATGCCTGAAAAATGGTCTAACAGGTAATGAGAATGACAATTGGTAATATTGGTAATTGCCCCTATGCCATCTTTGGCGTAGGGGCTAAAAAAGGTTTGGATATGAATAATCAAATAGAACTATGTCTTGAAATTGCTGTGGCAGCTCATAAAGGGCAATTGGATAAGGTTGGTTTGCCTGTAATTCTTCATCCTCTTCATGTGGGTGAAATGGGTAGCTGTGAGGATGAAATTTGTGTCGGCTTTTTGCATGATGTCATTGAAGATACATCCTTGAATGGTGAGGACTTGTTGGCTAAAGGTGTTGCTCGGTCTATTGTTGAGAGTGTCTTGGTCTTGACTCATGATAAGACGAAAACATATTTTGAATATATTCAATGTATTATTGACTCTCATAATAAAACAGCAATCGCTGTCAAGTTAAATGATTTGAAGCATAACTATGAACGCTCCCTGAAATATGGCTTTGATGAGCAATACCAAAAATGCAAAAAAGCAATTGCTATGATTCAGGATTCTCTTCAGTAGAAGAATTTATAAAGATAATATGGGTAATATCGAATTACCTATATTATCTCTTTCTTTTTGGCTTTCTACTACTGTTACAAATCATCGTAACGGATTGGGTGATGCACCTCATCCACCATCTTTCGTCGTCATCGTCTTTGTCACGTCCCCAACTAGAACTTGTGCTGCCTCCACCACCGCATGATTCTGCATAATTTGTAGCTTCATGGATATATTCAAGGGCGAGAAGCAAGGCGCAATTGATGATGTTCTCGCTATTCTCTGTAAGGTTGACATAGCCAGTGTTTTCAATGATTTCACGCTGTTCGTCAGAAAGGGTTGGAAGAAGCGGCTCAATAGACTTGGCTACCATCTTGTTGTAAGTGGATAGTATATTGGTGTTGGCATTGTTTTAAGATATTCTTTCAAGATATTTGTTCTTGAACGATAACTATCTCTTGTTTTCTTTCTATCCATTCTCTCAACGTACTCCAAGTATCTTTTCAGGCATTCGTCAAAGGCGACAAAGCCACGAGCGTCATCTGCTGTGACCCATGGATTCCATCCTTGGGATAATTGTACAGTTAGAACTTGGATTATTTCGGAAGCTCTACGTTTCTTCTCGGCAATAGTCAAGTTATTGCCAATATAGTATCTTTTTCGTCTCATGTCATTGCTTGCAGGATCCAAAGCAAAGAAATCAACGAACCAACGTACACTTTTGTGCAGAGTTGGGGTGGTGTAGCCTATGAGGCTTGAAACATTACCAGTGCGAAAATTTGAACACATTTTTTTAACATCTTTTAGAGCCCTTGGTTCTTGGGTTAGAAGACGTTGATTCTACGAATAGACAATAAGTGGCGCATATCTGGCGCAGCTTAAAAACAAAAAACAGCGCAACTTTCTGACAATCAGATAGCTGCGCTGTTTTGAGCGGAGAGAGAGGGATTCGAACCCCCGGTACCTCTCGGTACGACGGTTTTCAAGACCGTTGTAATCGACCACTCTACCATCTCTCCAAATTCAGTTTGGATGACTATAGCTTGGTTTTCTTAAGCGGTTGCAAAGGTACTACTATTTTCTGGTTCCACCAAATTTTTTGAGAACTTTTTTTCAAAAATCTCAAAAAAAGTGCATATTTCTTGATTTTACCCTGCTTTTCTCCTGCTTTTTAGAGAAAAAGGCAAAAAAAAGGGCTACCGCTGTAGCCCCAACCTTGATAACCTTAAATCTAATACTATGAAAAACACATCGCAAAGATACTGAATTTTCCGTTATTTCATGTACGAAAAATGGAAAATCTTATCTTTTGCGCTGATTTTTACCTTTTTTAATCAATATAACCTCTTTCTTTGAACTCTTCGTATAGAGGTTCAGCCAAAATCTTGGCATCAGGATGAGGTGCTCCTGTTGTGCCTAACGCACGAAGGTCGAAGAAATGCTTCCAGTCGCTTACGAATGCGGTGTGCACCAGTTCTGTATTTGTATCCAATGGAAGAATGACGCGTGCTTCCTGTGGCTTGCATCCCATAGCAATTAATTTCATGTAGGCAAATTCTGCTGCTTGATTGGCAAAGAGCCAGGCATCTATTGGAGTCCAGTCATTGGTCTCTTCATTTGCTACGTCTTCACAGAGTTCTACGAATTTCTCATCGTTGGTTTCTAAATCACCCTTTACCCAAGTTGGAAGGTTGATACTGATTTCGCTACCAAACTTATTCTTCGTATAATTGCAGTAGCGTGTACTCTGTTCTGCCATGGAGTTGGCGCGATGACGATTGTATTCACGGGTAATGGCAATCTGGGTTGTAAAGTGTACGGTGATGCGGAGTTCATGCTTGCCCTTTTTGAAATCTGTACGATACTTCAGATCTTCCAGTGTTTTGTTCTCTGCCATCACACGGAGATTGGTTGTGATGTAGTCCTTGCCGTCTATCGTATTCACATGAGAGAACTTGTTGCTTGCATAGAGTGGGAGTTCCCCGTGGTTGCAGGTCATATATACGGTGCCGTGTTCCAACATGGCAAAATGTTCATGCTCTATCATGCGACCTACGAAAGGCTTGGCTGAGTTTTCTGTGGTGTTGTTTTCACTCTTGTAGCATACTCTACCTGCTCGCTCTATCTGCTGATAGATGCCAAGCTCTCCTGGATTTTGCATCCAAATCTCATATTGAGGATTCTGTATCTTCATTGCTTTTTTGTTTTTATTTCTGCTGCAAAGTTACATTATTTTGGGGTAATTACAAAATTATTCCCTTATATTTTGTCATTAACTGTTTTTTCTTTCTTTACTTTTGCTTTTCTTGCAAAAAAGGTAGTATCTTTGCAATCATGAATGTCCTTCGTTCTGCCCTATATATATAATAAGGTGTAATTTTGTTATGAATAGGGGTATAGAAGTTGAAATGGGGGACTTGTTGATTGAATGAATTAGATATCATCATGGAAATAAAACCAATTGCACATTTTCGTTCTCCCTTTTCCAGTAAGTTCGGTATTCCCAAACAGGCTGGTCTGGTAGAAGAACTGGAGGGACGGATTGTTTTTGAACCCGAATTCCGAAATCCTGATGCACTTCGTGGTATGGAGGACTTTGACTATCTTTGGTTGATTTGGGAATTTTCTGCCAATAAGCATAAAGCTAATAGTCCCGTTGTAAGACCCCCAGTGCTGGGAGGAAATGAGAAAGTAGGGGTGTTCGCTACCCGAAGTCCTTTCAGACCCAATCATATCGGCTTGTCTTCTGTGCGTATAGACTGGATAGAATGGGAGACAAATCGGGGACCGGTGATTCATGTGAAAGGAGCCGACCTGATGGACGGAACACCGATATATGATATTAAACCCTACGTAGTCTATGCTGATTGTCATCCTGATGCCCGCAGCGGTTTTGTGGATGAAAGAAAATGGGACAGACTTGAGGTGCTGGTCAGCGATGAGGTGAAAGACAAACTGAATAAACAGGGATTAACAGATGCCAAGATTTCGATTTTAAAAGAAGTGTTGGCGCAGGATCCTCGTCCGCATTATCAAAAAAATCCTGACAAGGTTTATGGAATGCCTTACGAGGGCTTGGATATTCACTTCCGGGTTTCTCATCAAACCTTAGAGGTACTTTGAAAATTCCCTGGGCAGGGAAAAATTCTTCCTTGCCCACGCAATAATTTTTCCCTCGGCAGAACATAAAAACTCTCCTGAGTCAGCACAACTGACATCAGGAGAGTTTTTGGTTTTGTCTTATGATATAATTTTTACTGCTTGTCTGGCAGATCAGACAAACTGCAGATAATCCGTCTTTTCTTTTTTTATTTTGCAAAAGTGGAAAAGTTTACATTCTCCAAGGTCATCTTGCAGGCTGCATCTATATCCTTTGCATTCTTGTTGTAGAAGATGTTGCTGTCCTTGATGGTGATATCGTGTATCATACCTTCTGCGCCATGCGCCACGATTCCATTCTTGCAGCCACGTACATAGACGTTGCTGATATGAATGTCCTGGAAATCTGGCAAGAATTCCTGTTTTACAGGGGCTGCCTGCTGCTTGGCACCTACGTGGTTGTCAAAATAGGTAGTCTCGAAAGTGATAGCATCGCCTGTAATATCGGTCATGTAGATATGGTCGATATAAATATTCTCGCTCTTACCGCCTCTTTTCACAGCACTCTTGAATCGCAATCCGGCATCTGTGCCCTGGAAGGTATTGTTTCTTACAACAATGTTTTTCATACCTCCAGAGAATTCGCTACCGATTACAAAACCGCCATGAGCGTGATATACGGTATTGTCCTGGATGTTGATATTCTCACATGGACCTGCTTTCACGCCAGCTGCACCAGCACCGCCCTTCATGCAGATACCGTCATCGCCAGCATCGATCACGTTGTTGACAATCAGTACATCTTTGCAACTTGAAATATCGATGGCATCTCCGTTCTGTGCGTTCCAAGGACATTTTACGGTAATTCCGTCAATAACTACATTCTTGCAACGGGTGGGGATGAGGTGGAAACGAGGTGAGTTCAGAAGCGTAACACCTTGAACGAGCACGTTCTCACAGTCGGTGAAACGGATCATGTGGTTGCGCACCTTCTCCTGGGCATCGATATTATCTACTACATTCGGAGTCTGCTTCAGGTTGAGTGGAAACCAGATGTCGCCCTTCTCATTGAGAGTACCGCCCATTTCCTGGAATCTTTTCCATTCCACGTCGCTTACCTTGCTTCTCTTGACCGGTCTCCACCATTCGCCATTTCCGTCGATGGTACCTTCACCAGTAATGGCAATGTTCTTGCGCTTGCTGGCAGAGATGGCTGTTGAGGCTCTCTCTTCTTTCTTACCTGTTGCCTCGTCTGTTTTGATGAGGTCGTTCTTGTCTTCTGAGAAAACAATAATGGCATTCTTCTCGATATGCAGGTCGATATTGTCTTTCAGAGAAATCAATCCGGTGAGGTAAACACCCGCAGGAACTTTCAGATGACCTCCGCCCATCTTGTTTAGTTTACTGATGGCTTTGGCGAATGCCTGGGTGTTCATTGTCAGTGCGTCTCCTTTACCGCCGCATTCCAGGATGCTGACCTGGTTGTCCGGGAAGGTAGGAAGGGTAGGCTGTGACATTTGAACTGGCAAGTTGGTGTAATACTTGCTGTAATCAGCGGCAAACGAATTCGCTATCGCGAACAGTGCCATTAAAGAAATTAGAATTTTCTTCATAAGTCTTTAAGTCTGCTTTTTGTAATTTGTTTTAAATTATAATAGTTTATGATTGCAATTGTTTGTAATTGTTTCGTGACAACTGTTTCCTTGGGGTATAAATACCGAAAAAGGCGGCTCCAACCGAAGTCGGAAACCGCCCTAATGAAAGGAGGAGTGGTACCACCAGGAATCGAACCGGGGACACAAGGATTTTCAGTCCTTTGCTCTACCAACTGAGCTATGGCACCATTTTCTTTTGCGGTTGCAAAGGTACAATAAGTTTTTGAATTGAGCAAGAGAAATTCTGATAATTTCTCTTGCTTAATGTTTATTAACTAAAATCACCTTTCTGTAGTCCTCTGAAATTGTATCAAAAGGCTCTTCCTTGTTGATTTTAGTCTTTGAGAGGGTTCCAACCCTGTGCTTTCAGTTCAAATTCCTGTCCGTCGCGGGTAATCAGGAATTTTCCGAGATTCTCTTGCGTGATGTAGCCTATCTGCTTTACACCTTCCATTTCCTCGATTTTGGCATGGTCGCCTATTGGTACGGTAAAGAGAAGTTCGTAATCCTCGCCACCATTCATGGCACAGGTCGTGAGGTTCATATTGAATTCCTCTGCCATTACTGCCGTCTGATAATCTATTGGAATATTCTTCTCATATACACGACATCCGCAGTGACTCTGTTCGCAGATGTGCATCAGTTCGCTACTGAGTCCGTCACTAATATCCATCATGGCTGTAGGACGAATACCTGCTTCACGCAATTGGGCTATGATGTCGCCGCGTGCTTCTGGCTGCAATTGGCGTTGCAGTAAGTATTCCTTTCCTGCAAAGTCTGGTTGGAAGTTGCGCATGTTGGCCAATTCCTCATTGAGTGCGGATACTTTCGCCGTATCACCATCACGCTTGGCTTCAGCTATTTTCTTGCGGATATCTTCCACCTGTCCATAGTAAACGGCTTTCTCACGCTCCAGAAGTTGCAGACCCATATAGGCACCACCGAGGTCACCCGTTACGCAGATGAGGTCAGTCTCCTTCGCTCCACTTCTATATACGATATCTTCCTTGTTTGCCTCACCGATACAGGTGATGCTGATGGCAAGTCCGGTATAGGAAGATGTGGTGTCACCGCCTACGATGTCAACACCCCATTTGTCGCAAGCCATACGGAGTCCTTTGTAAAACTCGTCAATGTCTTCTACCTTGAAACGTTTACTCAAGGCAATACTTACAACCATTTGTCTTGGCGTTCCGTTCATGGCAAAGATATCGCTGATGTTCACCATTGCACTTTTATATCCAAGGTGCTGTAAGTCTATGTACGTTAAGTCGAAATGCACGCCTTCCATGAGCATATCGGTGGTAACCAATACTTCCTTGTCAGGATAGTGCATCACGGCACAATCATCACCTACACCATAAACGGTAGAGGCATTCTTGTTTTCGTGTCCTTTGGTGAGATGGTCGATAAGACCAAACTCACCCAATTTTGCTATGTCCAATTTCTGAAAATATTAAGTGTTAAAAAACAAGTGAAGGTGCGGGGGCTTCACTTTTCACGCTAAGTGTTTCCTGTTCTTTAAGATCTGCGGATCATCTCACGCATAATCTCTGTCATCTTAGGTTGAGCATTATTGGCAGCAATCTGCACTTCCTCATGACTCACCTGTACAGGAACGTCAAATCCACCCAAGTCGGTTATGATGCTGATACCGAATACCTTGATGCCGCAGTGGCGGGCAACAATGACCTCAGGCACAGTACTCATGCCTACTGCATCGCCTCCCAAAATGCGGTACATGCGGTATTCTGCTGGAGTTTCGAAGGTTGGCCCCTGTACTCCTACATATACACCATGTTTCACCTCAATGCCTACTTCCTTAGCGATTCCGTCGGCAAGGTCGCGCAATCCCTTGTCATAAGCTTCATGCATGTCAGGGAAGCGAGGTCCGGTAGGGAAATTCTTACCCTGCAATGGATGCTCTGGAAAGAAATTGATGTGGTCATCAATAATCATCAGGTCGCCTACGTGGAACGCAGGATTCATACCGCCTGAAGCATTGCTGACGAAGAGGGTCTCGATGCCAAGTTCATACATGACGCGCTCTGGGAATGTCACCTCTTTCATGCTATAACCCTCATAGAAGTGGAAACGGCCTTCCATAGCCATGATGTCTTTGCCGCCCAATTTTCCGAAGATGAGCTTTCCTGCATGTCCTTCTACGGTTGATACAGGAAAATTTGGAATTTCACTATATGGGAATGAATAACTGTCAGTTATTTCTGAAGCTAATTGTCCGAGACCTGTTCCCAGAATGATAGCTGTCTTTGGATTTGTTGTCATCCTTTCTCTTAGCCAGGATGCTGTTTCTTGAATTCTTTCGTACATAGCTTATTATTTTTTCGTTAAAATTATCTTGTTGGTCAAGCATGAAGCTTACCTTGATAGGAAGTTCATACATGTTTGACTTTACTTTTTCGTATAGTCCATCTGTTTCTCTCAGTCTTACTGCATCTTTTTCTGTAGTGATGATGATGCGTGGCTCTGGCATGCTTTCGAAGGTATCGTTGATGCGGTCGATATCCTTGCCTTTAAAACTGTGATGGTCGCCGAATGATAAGTTTGTGATATCCTTTGTCATTGGCTTCAGGTCATGCTCCATCTGCTTGGGTGAAGCGATTCCTGTGAGTAGCAAGACATGATAATCCTGTAGCTTGTCGAGTCCTATCTGCTTTTCCTCGAATACTCCCTTCGGTGTGTCGTAGTCGATGCTGGTGAAGTAGAGTTTCTGGAAAGGATAGAGGTCCATGGCTTTGGTCAGCACACGGAATTCCATCGGCTTCAGATCTTTTGGACACTTGGTGATGATGACGATGTCTGCTCTGTTCTTACCGCTCAAAGGTTCACGCAATCTTCCTGCCGGCAACATCTTGTCGTAGATGATCAGACGGTGATAATCTACCAGGAGGATGTTGATGCCAGGTTTTACATACCGGTGCTGGAAAGCATCATCGAGCAGGACGACATCTACGTCCTTGCTTGCCTCATCATTCTGCAGGTTCTCGATACCTCTTGCCCGTTTTGCATCTACAGCCACATATATATCAGAGAATTTCTCGTGCATCTGGAAAGGCTCGTCACCTATTTCCGGCATGGTCGTACTTTCGTTGGCAAGTATATAACCATGACTTTTTCTCTTATAACCACGTGATAGCACGGCAATTTTTGCTTTGCCGTGCAACAGGCGTATCAAGTATTCCACATGGGGTGTCTTTCCGGAACCGCCCACAGTGATATTGCCCACTGAGATAATGGGTATGGAGAATGACTTGCTCTTCTTGAGACCTATATCGAAGAGCCAGTTGCGGAATCTCACTATGCTGCCGTAAATCCAACTGAATGGTAGCAGCCAATCGTTGATCTTGATAAGGTCGCCTTCTGTTCTCATTGTTTCTTATACCTTAATTATATTATATATATATAAATCCCTTTAGTTGATATTCAGAAAGAATGGTAGAGCTGCTTGCACTGGTTCTTTTTCCTTCATATTACGTATCATCACAAATGGCTGGTAGAGGTTGCCGAGCGTCAGTTTCAACTGCTCGTCCAGATAGTTGCCACTATTCTCTGATACCTGGGCAAGGAGTTGCTCCATCCAGTCTGTCTGCATAGGGTATTCTGTCGTCTGATAATCTGAAATCTTTGCCAGTTGTGCCGCTTTGACAATGGCATCGTCCAGACTTCCGAATCCGTCAATCAGCTTGATCTTCTTGGCATCTGTTCCGAGCCAGACTCTTCCCTGAGCGATTTTCTCAACTTCCTCCACGTTCATCTTTCTTCCGTCTGCCACACGCTTGCGGAACAGGGCATAGCCACGGTTGACATAAGCCTGTAGATGGGTGATTTCCTCCTGACTCCATGGACGGGCTGTTCCGGCACCCATATAGGCGCTGTTCTTGTTGGTTTTTACTTCATCATACTTGAATCCTAATTTCTTGGTCAGCAGGTCGCTGAAGTCTGGTAATGCTCCGAAGATGCCGATACTGCCTGTCAGGGTAGTAGGCTGGGCCATCACATATCGGGCACCCATGCTCATGTAGTAAGCTCCAGAAGCAGCCATGCCTCCCATGGAAACAACTACAGGTTTCTTCTTGTTCAACTCGCTTACAGCATGCCAGATTTGTTCTGAGGCATAAGCATCACCGCCACCGGAATTGATGCGGAGAACCACGGCTTTTACGTTCTTGTCTTCAGCCAGGTCTTCCAGATCTCTGACGACATCAGAACTGACTATCTGCTGCTCGTCTCCATAAATACTTGGAGTAGCCATTCGCACGATGCTACCCTGACAGTAATAGACTGCGATTTTGTCGCCCATCATATTGTTGTCATTGATAGCAGCGTTGACATCTTTCATGGAAACCTGAGCTATCTTCTGGTCTGCTTTCAGACCGAGTTGCTTCTTTACGATATTCCTGATCTCATCATAATAGCAGAAACCATCTACGAATTTACGTGATTTCAGGAGTTTGCTGTCGTCGAACACCATGAGTCCGTCAGCATAGTGATTGAGTGAGTCCTTGCTGATTTTTCTACTGTTGGAAACATCCGTCAGCATCTGTTGCCAGAGTCCGTTGATATAGCGTGAAACCTGCTCACGGTTGGCGTCGCTCATCTTATCCTCTGTGTAGGTTTCCGTAAAACTTTTATATTTACCCACTTTTACCACCGTGAAATGGACGCCAAACTTGGCAGCCACATCCTTGATATATTGTGGTTGAGATGAGATTCCGTGCCAATCTACATTACCTTCTGGGTTTACATAAACCTGGTTGGCAACGGAAGCTAAATAGTAGCTGCCTTGTGAGAAGGCGTCGCCGTAAGCAATAATCCATTTGCCGCTCTTCTTGAAATCAGCGAGTGCATTGCGTATTTCCTGGATTGTGGCATAGTCAGCCTGTAAAACACCAGCTTCCAGATAGATACCTTTTATCTTTTCTTCTGTTTTGGCTTTCTTGATGGCAGAAAGTATTTCGTTCATACCGAGCGTGTTGAACTGGTTGCCGGTAATCTGCCCCAACCAATTGTCTTCTGCTCTGTCGATGATTTCCCCTTGTAGCGTGAGCACCATGACCGATTTGTCTTTGATAGTAGGGGTATTATTGCTGGAAGCAATCATGCCGATGAGACTGATGAAGCCGAAAATGCCTAAGATGAGGCAAAAGGCAAAAAGGCCAACAATGGTGGCTGCTACATTCTTGAAAAATTGTTTCATAATCACGACTTTTTACGTTATAGTTCAGAATTTTCTGCAAATTTAGTAAAAAAGAAACAAACGACAAAGTTATTTGTACGAAATAACCAAAAAATGATGAAAATAAAGCGTTGTGTTAGCCGAAAATTACGTAACTTTGCACACAATAGATGAAATGTAAACCTAATCAATGATAAAGCAATGAAAAAGTTATTTGCGTTTTGTGCTATGATGCTGGCGGTCATCAATCTGTCAGCTCAGTCAACAGCCCGTAAATTTGTACTGAAAAATAGTGCAGATGGTAAAAGTGAACTCACCTGTTATCTTCCTCAGAATCCTACAGGTCGAGCAGTCGTAGATTGTCCTGGTGGTGGTTATTCTCACTTAGCAATGGATCATGAGGGACATCAGTGGGCTGAGTTCTTCAACAAACAGGGCATTGCCTTTTTTGTATTAAAATATCGCATGCCTAATGGGAATAGAAATATTCCTTTGGGAGATGCTTATCAGGCTATCCGTACGGTAAGAGATAGCGCATCTGTATGGCATATAAATCCTCATGATGTAGGTATTATGGGATTCTCTGCTGGTGGTCATCTTGCTTCTTCTGTCAGTACGCATGCAGAATATGCTGCTCGTCCTGATTTTTCTATACTCTTCTATCCGGTTATCTCGATGGATGAGCGCATTACTCATAAAGGTTCTTGTGTCAATTTCCTGGGTGATGAGCGCAAGTCTAATCCTAAGTTGGTTGAAGAATGGTCTAATGACAAGGCTGTTCGTGGTCATCTGACACCTCGTGCGATTCTCCTGATGTCGAATGACGACAATGTGGTTCCTCCTGTTACCAATGGCGTGGCTTATTATACCCGTATGCATCAGGCAGGAAACGATTGTGAACTGCATGTCTATCCAACTGGCGGTCATGGTTGGGGATTCCGCAGCAATTTCAAGCATCACGACCAGATGCTTGCAGATCTGACGGCGTGGTTGCAGAGCTTTAAGGCTCCTAAAGAAAATGCTGTCCGTGTGGCATGTATCGGCAATTCGATTACGGATGGATTTGGTATTATGAATGCGGAGGATAAAGGCTATCCTGCCCAGTTGCAGAAGAAGTTGGGAGTAGATTTTGAGGTGAAAAACTTTGGTGTGTCTGCCCGTACGATGATGAACAAGGGCGATATTCCTTATATGAAGGAGTTAGCTTGGAAGGATGCGCAGGCTTTCTTGCCTAATATCGTAGTGATCAAGTTGGGCACCAATGACTCCAAGACTCATAATTGGGCGCATGGAGCAGAGGAATATAGTCAGAGTATGCAGGCGATGATAGACACCTTGAAGGCATTGCCAAGCCATCCGAAGATTTATCTTTGTTCTCCAATTCCTGCTTTCAAGGGCAGCTGGACCATCAATGATAGTGTAATCGTGAATGGTGAGATTCCTGTGTTGCAGAAGTTGGCAAAGAAGAATAAGTGTCATTATCTCGACCTCCATTCCCAATTTACATTCAGCAATATGATGTTGGGTGATGGTATTCATCCGAATGCCAAGGGTGCTGAGAAATTGGCTGGTATTGTATATGAGGCTTTGACAAGTCCTGAGAAGGGAACCAAAGCGAAAGAGTCTCAAGCAAAAGCAAAGAAATCCAAAAAGGTTTCTAAGAAGAGATCATAACCCCCTTCTCTTAAAATAAAATACATAGTCCCACAGACTTCACCGATTTACACAAATTTATTTTTTGGCTTCAAAAAGATCTGTAAATCGGTGAAATCTGTGGGATTTTTCAGTGTGTATAGGATTTGATTGATACCACATCCTTTCTTTTTTAGTGATATTTGGTAATAAAATACTTTTTGTGGCAATATTTTCCCTGATTCTCCGTTTATTAAATATATTTAATAGATTCTCTGATATTTAATGGATAGATTCTCTGTTATTTATGATAATTCCCTGTTTTGGGGGAATTGTTCCGAGATATATTGAATGATAGCAAAAATAATATTGCAAAAATAAAGTAGCGTAAAATAAAAATAGCATAAAGATGATAGAATATATCAAGGGAGAACTGACAGACTTGACTCCTACCATGGCTGTTCTGGAAACTGCTGGGGTAGGATATGGACTTAATATATCACTGAATACTTATACGGCTATTCAGGGAAAAACAACGGTGAAGCTCTATGTACATGAAGTACTGGTGGCAGGCGGAAGAGATGATTCCTATACTCTTTTCGGCTTTGTTAGCAAACAGGAAAGGGAACTTTATCGACTGCTCATCACTGTGTCGGGAGTGGGTGCTAATACCGCGAGGATGATTCTTTCCTCCTTGTCTCCTTCTGAACTCTGCAATGTGATTTCCTCTGGAGATGAGAAAATACTGAAAAGCGTGAAAGGCATCGGACTGAAAACGGCACAACGTATCATTATTGACCTCAGGGACAAAATTGTGTCTTTGGGTATTGCCAATGAATTACCTGCCAATGGAGGTAATGTGGATATGGTCAATAATGATGTGAAGGATGAGGCTGTGAGTGCGCTTACCATGCTTGGATTCTCTCCGGCTCCTTCCGCTAAGGTGGTCATAGAAATCCTGAAAGCGAAACCTGATCTCAAGGTGGAGGAAGTGATCAAGTTGGCTTTGAAGCAGATTAAATAATTTTCACGACAGTTTTTTGATGTTTGGAATAAGAAATATAAAATACGCATATTTGTTGATGGCATTGCTCTTGACCTCAGTCATTGGCAATGCCATCGGCTTGCCGTACCTTCAAGATGACAGAACGCGCAACAGAAACCTGCAGTCTGACATCTCGCGGCAAAAAAAACAGGGCACTCAGAATCGACAAAATACACAAAATTCAAGGAATGGAGCTGCTGCAAAGAATGGAATCACAGCACAGCCTATCCTTTCTGACGAGGATTCTATTCCTGACAGTCTGCTGCACCCCCGTTGGCCTGTGCAGCGCACCCAACCGATTACCCTCAGCGACCTTTACCAAAGTCCGCTCGACCTGCAGCGCCCTGACAACATGAAGTATCAGGTGGAGTATAATGATACGCTCGACCGATATGTGATTGGTAATCGGCTCGGGAATACTTGGATAACTGCGCCTATCATGCTTACCCCGAAGGAGTATCTCGTCTGGAGCGAGATGCAGGAACGTAATGCCTATTACCGTAAGCAGAATGATGAAATCTTCAAGGCTAAGGGTAAGGAGAAATTCGACTTTACGGATATGCACTTCGATTTAGGACCGGCTGAGAAAATTTTCGGTCCGGGTGGAATTCGTGTGAAAACGCAGGGTACTGCCGAATTGAAGTTTGGTGTGAAGAAAAAGAATGTGGATAATCCTTCGCTTCCTATCCGAAACCGCAAGACGACGATGATGGATTTCGATGAGAAAATCAATCTCAATGTCAATGGTCGTGTCGGCGATAAGGTCAATATGAACTTGAACTACAACACGGATGCTACTTTCGATTATGATGCCCAGAATATGAAGCTCAAGTACGATGGCAAGGAAGATGAAATCATCAAACTCGTAGAGGCGGGTAATGTGTCTTTTCCTTCCAACTCGTCACTCATTCGTGGAGCCAGCAGTCTTTTCGGCTTCCGCACCGATTTGCAGTTTGGTAAACTCAAGTTGCAAACCGTCATTTCCCAGAAGAAATCTTCGTCCAAGAGCGTTTCCTCTAAGGGCGGCGTGCAGCTTACGCCTTTTGAAAAGAACGTGACCGACTATGAGGAGAACAAGCATTTCTTCCTTTCCGAATACTTCCGCAATCATTATGATGGATGGATGCAGAAATTGCCTAATCTTACTACCGGTATTACCATCAACCGCGTGGAGGTTTGGGTTACCAATAAGACGGGTTCGTCTGAGAATACGAGAAACATCGTGGCGCTTACCGACTTGGGTGAAAACGAGAAGGTAAGCAATCCGATGTGGGCTGTGGGAGGAATCATGGTCCCTGCCAACAAGGCGAATACGGAGTATGATGCGATGGTCAACCAGTATAGTGCAGCCCGTGATGCGAATCAGACTTCCTCTACGCTGGAAAGCGCTGGACTTATCGGTGGTAATGATTTTGAAAAGTTGGAGAATGCGCGTCTTCTGAATTCATCGGAATATACGGTGAATACAGCGATGGGTTATATTTCCTTGCGAAACCAGTTGCAGACCGACCAGGTTCTGGCAGTGGCATACGAATATACGTATGGTGGTGTCACTTACCAGGTGGGTGAGTTTGCCAGCGATGTTACTGACACCAAGCAGGGTCTCTTCGTGAAATCTCTCAAGAATACCAGCAACAATCCGCAGCAGGGCAACTGGAAACTGATGATGAAAAACGTCTATAACTTAGCTTCCCAGATAGAGAAGGAAAAGTTCAGACTCGACGTGAAATTCCAGAGCGATACGACGGGTGTTTATATCACCTATATCCCTGAAAAGCAAGTGAAGCAGATGCCACTCATCAAGGTATTGGGAGCCGACCGTCTTGACAATAATAACAATGCTCATAGCAATGGTTACTACGACTACGTAGAGGGTTATACGGTTTCCAACGGAAGTGTCTTCATTCCTAAAGTAGAACCTTTCGGTAGTTATATGTACGAATATCTGAAGAGTAAGGGCGTGGCTGATGAACAGGCGGAGAAATATGCCTTTACGGCTCTTTATGACAGTACGAAGACGGTAGCCAAACAGATAGCCGAGAAGAACAAGTACCTGCTGGTGGGGCAGTTCAAGGGTTCTTCTTCCAATGTCATTTCCCTCGGAGCATACAATGTTCCGCAGGGTTCGGTGATGGTGACTGCCGGTGGTGTTACGCTCACCGAAGGTTCTGACTATTCTGTAGATTACAATGCCGGTGAAGTGACGATTCTCAATCAGAGCATCATCGATGCAGGAACACCCGTCAATGTTTCGCTTGAAAGCAATACCGACTATGGTATGATGCGCAAGACGATGTTTGGACTCAACTGGGAATACGACTTCTCGAAGAATTTCCAACTGAGCGGTACGTTCCAGCATTTGAGTGAACAACCGCTCCTCACCAAGGTGGCTATGGGAGAGGAACCGGTGAAGAATACCCTCTGGGGTATCAATGTCAACTGGAAGAAGGAAAGTCAGTGGCTGACGAATGTGCTCGACAAGATTCCGTTCCTGCATCTTACCCAACCATCGCAGATTTCCTTTACTGGAGAGTTTGCCCAACTGATTGCCGGACAGGCGAGCGGAACGCAGGATAACGCTTCTTATCTGGATGATTTCGAGTCCACCAAGAGCAGTATTGATGTGATGACTCCTACCTCTTGGTTCCTCTCCAGCGTTCCTTCCATGTTCCCTGAAAATAAGGACAAGACGGGATTGACAAGTGGATTCAACAGAAGCCAGATGGCCTGGTACACAATCGATCCGCTTTTCAACAGAAAGGGTAGTACGCTGACTCCAGGACATATCAAGAGCGACCTCAACCAGCTGAGCAATCACTATGTGAGAGCCATCTACATGAGAGAGTTGTTCCCACTTCGTCAGCAACAGACTTACAGTACGGAGACGAGTACGGTGAATGCGATGAACATTGCCTTCTATCCGAATGAGCGTGGTCCGTACAACTTCAATGTGACTGATCTCCAGGCGGACGGAACTCTTGCCAATCCTCAGAAGCACTGGGGTGGTATGATGCGCAAGTTGGATACGAATGACTTTGAGCAGGCGAATGTGGAATATATCGAATTCTGGATGCTGGACCCATTCATCTATAGCAATCAGCAGCCTGATGCCCGTCTCTATGGCGGTGATTTCTATATCAACTTAGGAGAAATCAGTGAGGATATTCTCCGTGATGGAAAGAAATTCTACGAGAGCGGAATGCCTGTGGATGGCAGCAACAGTTTTACCTACTCCCAGTGGGGTAAGATTCCTACGCAGAGTACGGTTACTTATGCCTTTGCCACAACCAGTGGAAGCCGTGCCTTGCAGGATGTGGGTTTCAACGGACTTACTGATGCCGAGGAACAGGAGTTCTATCGCAGCGCCTACCTCGACCAGATACAGGGTAAGGTAAACCAGGCGGTTTTCGACAGTATCTTTGCTGACCCTGCCCGTGATGATTATCACTATTACCGTGGTTCTGACTGGGATCAGATGCAGGCTCCTATCTTGTACCGCTACAAATTCATCAACAATCCGCAGGGTAACTCTCCGGATAGCGACAGCCGTACTGAGAGCTATGATACTTCCTATAAATCTACACCGGATGTGGAAGATATCAACCAGGACTACACCCTCAATGAATATGAGAAGTATTTCCAGTATCATGTCAGCATCCGTCCGGAAGACCTCGTGGTGGGCAAGAACTATATTGTTGACAAACGGGAATATACACCAAGTTTGCCTAACGGAACGAAGAATGAGACGGTTACCTGGTACCAGTTCCGTATCCCAGTAGATCAGTATGAATCGAAGGTGGGAAATATCAATGACTTCTCCAGCATCCGCTTCATGCGTATGTTCCTTACCAATTTTGAGAAGCCTATCGTGATGCGTTTCGGAACCCTGGATCTGGTACGTGGCACTTGGCGTACTTACGACCAGCCGCTCGGTGCTGCTAATGGTGGTACACTGGAAGCAAGTGCGGTGAGCATCGAGGAAAATGCCGAGAAGACTCCGGTCAACTATGTGCTTCCTCCTGGAATCCGTCGTGGTCAGGACCCTTCACAACCTCAGTTGGTGGAGGAGAATGAGCAGGCGTTGAGCCTTGTGGTCAAGAATCTGAGTTCCGGTGAGGCTAAGGCGGTTTACAAGAACACCACCCTCGACCTGCGACAGTACAAGCGCATCCAAATGTTTACCCATGCCAATGCACTGGCTCAGAACACCACCGACCTGAGAGACAACCAGCTCTCTGTGTTCATCCGTCTGGGTAATGACTATAAGAACAACTATTATGAGTATGAGATTCCGCTGAAGTTGACTCCGGAAGGCAAGTACAGTCGCCGTTCATTGGAAGACTGCAAGGCTGTATGGCCTGAGGAAAATATGCTCGATATCCAGATGAGTGTGTTCACCGCCCTGAAGAAGGAGCGCAACAAGGCTAAGGCAATGGGCATGGCTTCGTTCTCGCAGCCTTTCGTGGCTTATGACAGCAATCATCCGAACAACAAGATGACCTTGGTGGGTAATCCTACTTTGGGTGAAGTGAAGACCATGATGATCGGTATTCGCAACAACTCCGGTGATGTGAAGAGCGGTGAAGTCTGGGTCAACGAACTCCGACTTCTGGAACATAACAACAAGGGCGGATGGGCTGCGAATGCCAATCTGAATGTACAGTTGTCTGACTGGGGTAGTGTCAATGCCACCGGCCGTTATACCAGCGAGGGATTCGGTGGACTGGAAGACAAGGTGGCAAGTCGCAGTACTGACAGTTATGGTTCGTACAGCGTGACTACGAGCTTGGAAATGGGTAAGTTCTTCCCTGACAAAGCAAAGGTGAGCATACCTTTATATTATAGTGTGACCAAAGAGAAGACTTCACCGAAATACAATCCGCTGGATACGGATATGGAACTTCAAGATGCACTGGATGCCACTGGCTCCAAGGCTGAGCGGGATTCCATCGAGAATATTGCCGTGACGAAGGTGGTGAATACCAACTTCTCCATCTCCAATGCCCGTGTCGGAATTGCCACCAAGCGCCATCCGATGCCTTATGACCCTGCCAACTTCTCGTTCTCCTACAGTCATTCCCACCAGCATACGCAGGGTGAGACTACGGTCTATGAGAATGAAGACAACTGGCGCGGTTCGCTCGACTATTCCTGGACTCCGGTCTATAAGTCATGGGAACCTTTCAAAAAGTTGAAGAACAAGAGCAAGTGGCTCGATATCCTGAAGCGTTTCGGACTGAACTGGCTGCCGCAGAATGTGGCGTTCAATACGGAGATGACCCGCAATTATTATGAGTTGCAGGAACGCGATATGGAATCGACGGAGAATTCACAGTTACCTCTGTCGTTCAGCGAACAGTTCCTCTGGAACCGTGAGTTCTCTATGCGCTGGGACTTGACCAAGAACCTGCACATGAACTTCCAGAGTGCCACTCATGCTCAGATAGAGGAACCTTATACCCCAATCAATAAGGACCTCTATGCTGACCAGTACCATGCCTGGAAAGATTCTGTTTGGACCAGCATCAAGCACTGGGGAGCACCATTGGATTATAATCAGACCTTTACGGCTTCCTATCAGTTGCCGCTCAATCTGATTCCAATCTTCGACTGGGTTAATGCCGATGCTTCCTACAATTCCACCTATTCCTGGAACAAGGGTACAGAGGATGAGGACGGTGTTTCGTATGGAAATACCATCAACACCAATCGCAGTTTAAACCTCAATGGTACGTTCAATCTGGTGAAACTCTACAATCATGTACCATTCCTCAAGGCTGCCAACCAGAAGTTTGACAAGGAACCTTCCCGCTCGCAGATTCAGAAAAAGAAGCAGGAGAAGGAAAAGGCTAAACAGGAGGCGCAGAAGCGCAAACAGGAATTGGCTAAGGTTCGCCAGGAGGCAATTGATGCTGGCAAGGATCCTGAGGAGGCTGTGAAGGAGTGGACAAGCAAGAATAACAAGAAAGCTCAGGAGCAGAAGAAGCGATTGCCGCTCAACAAGAGATCCTTCGAACAGGAAATCACCCTCCTGCCTTTATTAGCTGATGCTAAAGACTTGAAAAAAGAGAAGGATGAGGTTGCTGGGGAAAAGGCTGAGGCTTCTGGAGATGAGGCTGAAACAAAGAAAGCAGAAAAGTCTGAAAAGTCTAAGAAGTCTAAAAAGGATAAGTCCAAGAAGGATGATTCCAAAAAGGATGATTCGAAGAAAAAATATGTGGACGTAAAGCACGGCAAGAATACGAAGCGTCTGATTGTCTCGGCTAAGACTGAGGATGGAAAGGCTTTCCACTTGAAATATAAGGTGTTGGATAATAACACAATCCGCATTACCTCTAAGGTGGATTCTGCTACGAAGTTGAAGGTGAATGTGCTTCCGAAGGCTCCGCTGGAGGAGAAGGCTTGGTACAAGACCATGCAGGCTATTTCACGTGTGGCAATGATGGCAAGAAATGTGAGCTTCAGTTATCGCAACAATTACCAGCTCACGTTGCCAGGCTTCCTGCCTACAATAGGTGATGCCTTCGGACAAACCAAACAGGGCATCATGTCACCGGGTCTGGATTTCGCCTTCGGTTTTGTCGGCGACAGTTACATCGAGAAGGCAAGAGAGCACGACTGGTTGTTGCTCAACGATTCCATCGCTACTCCTGCTGCTACGAGCAAAACGGAAGATCTCCAGATTCGTATGACGCTGGAACCTGTGAAGAACTTGAAGATTGACCTGAATGCCATGCGTACCATGACCACGCAGAAGAGCATACAGTATATGTATGAGGGAACTCCTACTACCCAGAGCGGAAGCTTCCAAATGACTACCATCTCTATTGGTTCTGCTTTCGAGGGAATGGGAGATGCCAACAGTGGTTACCGCAGCAAGACCTTCGAAAAGTTCGTAGGCTCTCTGCAGGACTTCCGCAATCGGGTGGAACAGCAATACGCTGGAATGATTTATCCTGCTGGTTCCAGTCTCGCTGGCGGCAAGTTTGATGCTTCCCGTACACCTGTCAACCAGTATAGTGCTGATGTGATGGTGCCTGCCTTCCTCAATGCTTATACCAGCATGGGTGGCAAGTCGCTCTCCATCTTCCCGGCTTTGAGCCGATTGCTGCCTAACTGGACTGTTAAGTATAGTGGATTAGGTAAGTTGCCTTGGTTCCGCGACCACTTCAAGAGTGTGAACATCAATCATTCCTATAAGAGTGTGTTCGCCGTTGGAAGCTACAACAGTTACAGCACCTTCCAGGAATATATGAATGGTTTGGGCTTCATCGAGGATGCCACTACCGGTAATCCTTCACCAAGCAGCATGTTCAATGTTTCGCAGGTGAGTATCAATGAGGCTTTCTCGCCATTGTTGGGACTTGATCTGACGTTCAATAATAATATGACGCTGAAGGGTGAATATCGCCAGACGCGCGTGATGAACCTCAGTATGACAAGTATTCAGCTCAATGAGGCTGTGAGCAAGGACTGGGTGATTGGAATGGGCTATCGCATGAACAACTTCCATCTCTTCGGAATGGGAGGTAAGCGTAAGGCTGTCAAGAGTAAGGGTAAAGGTTCTGCTGACAAGCAGAAGAATTCTTCCAATAGCAATTCTTATGGCACCAACCATGACCTGAACCTGCGCTTGGACTTCAGTTTCCGCAAGCAGGCTGCCATCGTAAGAGACATTGCCTCCATGATGAGCAGTGCCAGCAGCGGCAATAATGCATTGAAGTTGAGTTTCTCTGCCGACTATACCTTGAGTAAGATGCTCACTATGAGTTTCTACTACGATCGTCAGACGAATACGCCTCTGCTTTCAAGCAGCAGTTATCCGACTACGACACAAGACTTCGGTCTGAGCATCAAGTTCTCCTTGACGAGATAGATCTTTCTGCATCGGACTTTTTCTTCATCGGATTTCACGGATGAATCGGAAGTCAATCTTGCTTATCGGATTACTCACTGATTTCCGCGGATATTTGGCCTCTGGTCAATGGCTGGCACCCGAAATCTGCGTGACAAAAAAAACTCCGATGAAAAATCCCGATGAATAAAAACTATGAAAAAACGAAAGGGCTGGTAGCGGTGAGGCTCCAGCCCTTTGGTGGTTGAATAGCTCCCATGCGGGGAGCACAAATATTTAAAAGTTTTGCTGATTATCAAATCTTTATTTCTTGTCGTAGGCATGAACCGGATAGTCGATGGTATAGTGAAGACCGCGACTTTCCTTGCGCTCGATGGCCATACGGGTGATGAGATAACCAACATTGATCATGTTGCGCAACTCGCAGAGATCCTTGCTTACCTTCACACGCTTGAAGAGGTTTTCTGTCTCTTCATACAACAGGTCGAGACGATCCCAGGCACGCTTCAGGCGCAGGTCACTTCTCACGATTCCTACATAGTTGCTCATGCATTCGCCAACTTCCTTGATACTCTGGGTGATGAGCACCTTCTCCTCATTGGTCATGGTACCCTCATCATTCCATGCAGGCACCTTGTCGTTGAAGTCGTATTCATCCACATGCTCAATACTGTGCTTGGCTGCTGTATCTGCATAAACGACGGCCTCGATAAGTGAGTTGCTCGCCAGTCGGTTGCCGCCATGAAGACCTGTGCAGGAGCATTCGCCTAAAGCATAGAGGCGGTTGATGCTGGAACAACCGTTCAGATCTACTTTGATACCGCCACACATGTAGTGGGCTGCAGGACAAACAGGAATATAATCCTTCGTAATATCAATGCCGATGCTGAGACACTTTGCATAGATGTTAGGGAAGTGGTGCTTGGTCTCCTCTGGATTCTTATGGGTCACATCGAGACAAACATGGTCAAGACCGTGAATCTTCATCTCCTTATCGATGGCACGAGCCACGATGTCACGAGGGGCAAGGCTCAGGCGCTCATCATATTTCTCCATGAAACTCTCGCCGTTAGGCAAACGGAGAATACCGCCGTAGCCACGCATGGCCTCTGTGATGAGGAACGCAGGATGAGTTTCTCCCGGATGAAAGAGGGCAGTAGGGTGGAACTGTACAAACTCCATATCGGCAACTGTTCCCTTGGCACGATAGACCATCGCCTCACCATCGCCTGTGGCAATGATTGGGTTGGTAGTGGTCTGATAGACCGCACCGCAACCACCTGTACACATCACAGTCACCTTGCTGAGATAAGTATCTACTTTCTGAGTATCAGGATTGAGGACGTAGGCTCCGTAGCAGTTGATGTAAGGAGTGCGACGGGTAACGCGTGCGCCCAAGTGGTGTTGGGTGATAATTTCCACTGCGAAGTGGTTTTCCTTGATGTCGATGTCTGGGTTGTTGCGTACGGCTTCCATCAGTCCTCTCTGGATTTCTGCACCCGTATCGTCGGCGTGATGGAGGATGCGGAACTCGCTGTGTCCGCCCTCACGGTGAAGGTCGAACTTGCCGTCCTGCTGCTTGTCGAAGTTGACTCCCCATTCCACCAGTTCCTTGATTTGTTCTGGTGCCTTAGTAACAACCTGTTTAACTGCTTTGTAGTCACTGATGTAGTCACCAGCAATCATTGTATCCTGGATGTGCTTGTCGAAGTTATCCACCTCCAGGTTGGTAACTGATGCGACACCACCTTGTGCAAATGAAGTGTTGGCCTCGTCGAGAGAGGTCTTGCAGATCATGCACACTTTACCTTTTTTCGCTCTGGCTACTTTCAGGGCGTAACTCATACCGGCAACTCCTGCACCGATAATCAGAAAATCATACTTATAAACCATTTGAGTTTATTTTTTCAATTATCTCTTATTCCTATGGAATAGAGTCTTCATTTTTATTTCATTTTGCGATGGTTTTACCCTGCACTTCCCTTAAGATTGTAAGGGATGAAACCTTAATTCGTTGCAAAAGTAATAATTTATCTTTAAAATGAGTAATAAGAGACGGATTTTTTGTAATTTTGCAGTGTTTTTTGTAAATATACCCCCTTGTGAGGTGCTAATTGGTGGCTTCGGGGTGACTTAACATATATATAATAAGGTATGACAGACAGAACTTTTCATAAGCGTTTTTCGGTTCCTGCCAAATGTGGCGTGGCGGTATTTGCGCTCCTCACCGGTTATTTCTTCTGGGTGAAGGTGGCTATCATCGGCATCCTGCTCGCCATCGTCATTGTGGGCATGATTGAGCGCATTCTGACTACAACTTATACTTTCCGAAGGGTGCAACCTATCGATCGGGATGAGGAAATGGATTTCATCGTCATCAATGAGGGGCGATTCTCCCGAAACCAGACCATTCCAGTGTGCGATATTGTCAGCGTGGAACCTATGAAGACGTGTTGGGGACTCGACCATGCTCTCGTCATTCAGGTGGGAGCTAACAAACTGGTCAGCCTGCAGCCTGATAATGAGGAAAGTTTTATCCGGGAAATCGAGAAAAGACAGGAAGAAAATCAAGATAAGACAGAAAATGAATAAGATGATAAAATATGTGATGAGCCTTCTGATGGTGATGACGCTCTGTCTCCCTACCATGCAGGCTCAAGTTGTGAATGATGAGGAGGTGGTAGAGGACAATGAAGATTCTGCTGCGGCTGACTCTGCGATGGTGGAGACAATTGCTGCTGATACTTTGCGATTGCCTTGGACGGAAACCGTGAAGGTGGGACTAGACAAACTCCTCAAGAGCAAAATGTTTGAAACTTCTCAGGTGGGTATCATGGTTTGGGACCTGGAGACAGATTCCTGCATCTACCGCTTCCGTGAGCGCCAACTGATGCGTCCTGCCAGCACCATGAAACTCGTGACGGCGATTACTGCGCTCGATAAGTTGGGTGGTTCTTACCAGTTTAAAACGACCCTGAAATATACGGGCACGATTGATAAGGGGGTACTCAAGGGCGACGTGTATTGCATCGGGGGTATGGACCCGCGTTTCAATAATGATGATATGACCGCCTTTGTCACCAGCCTCAAAGATATGGGCGTGGATAGTATTCATGGCAGCATCTATGCCGACCGCTCGATGAAGGACGAAGATCTGTTGGGCGAAGGTTGGTGCTGGGATGATGATAATCCTGTGCTATCCCCATTGGTATTCGGACGCAAGGATATTTTCATGGAGCGCTTTCTTGCCAAGTTGAAGGATGCAGGTATCTTCTATGCGGGTTCTGGAACTTCTGTGAAGCGCTGTCCGGCAAGTGCTTTCACCATCTGTACCCGTTTCCATACCATGGACCAGATTTTGCACAAGATGATGAAAGACAGTGATAATCTCTATGCCGAAAGTATGTATTATCAGATTGCATCTTCTACTGGCAACCGTCCGGCAAGTGCCAAGAGTGCCAGAAATGTGCAGCGCCAGTTGGTTAGAAAGATTGGTCTTGATCCAGCCCGATATAAGTTTGCTGACGGTTCCGGTCTTTCGCTCTACAACTATGTTTCTGCCGAACTGGAGGTCAAGCTCCTTCGCTATGCTTACCAGGACGAGAACATCCTGCCGCATCTCAAACAGTCCTTGCCGATTGCTGGTGTAGATGGAACTTTGAAGAGGAGAATGCGCTCCGGTTTTGCTCATGGCAATGTGAAGGCCAAGACGGGCACGGTGACAGGTGTCATCGGTCTTGCCGGTTACTGCAAGGCTGCAAATGGTCACGACCTCTGCTTCTCGATTCTCAATAATGGTATTATGCATAGCAATAATGCCCGCTCTTTTGCAGATAAGGTGTGTGAGTTGCTGTGCCAACCGTAAAGACTTGATATATGGAAGAAATTCGTAAATTAGTGGATGAAATGATGGTGTGGGCTGGTGTTTCGGGCGATTCCGTTCCTGTTCTCCGCCATCTGTTGCTTACAGTCACCGCTATTCTGCTGGCGATTATAAGCGATTTTCTGTGCCGTAAGATTCTCGTGCCGCTCATCTCTAAAATCACGGAGAAAACGGAGATTTCCTGGGATGATGTGCTCTTCAATAAGAAGGTGCTCAACTCGGCTTGCCATATTGTACCGGCTGTCGTCATCTGGTCGCTCATGCCACTCATCTATCTGGAATATCCGATTTTCAAGGAAATCCTCGAAAGGGCTACGGGCATCTATATCGTGGTGATGTCTGTGAGAACCGTCCTGGTTTTCATCGGCTCTTTCAAAGGACTGGAAGATGCCAAGGATCGCCGGTCCTCTGCTCAACAGTATTTTCATACTTTCTGTGGCGTGCTCAGGGTTCTCATGCTCTTTGTAGCAGGTGTCGTGGTGGTGGCCATCCTGTTGGGCAAGAGTCCGCTTACCTTGTTTGCTGGATTGGGTGCCACTTCTGCAGTCCTCATGCTGGTTTTCAAGGATACGATTACGGGTTTGGCTTCTGGTGTCCGTCTTACGAGCAACAATATGCTCCATAAGGGCGACTGGATTACGGTGAAGTCGGTGGATGTCAATGGTATCGTAGAGGAAATTTCGCTCACTACCGTCAAGGTGCGCAACTTCGATAATACCATCGTCACCATTTCTCCTACCACCTTGGTGAATGGTTCTTTCCAAAACTGGATTGGTATGCAGAATAGTGGGGGACGACGGGTGAAACGCTTGGTTTACTTCGATTTCCGCAGCATCCGACTGGTAGATGATTTACTGAAACAGAAGTTGATTTCCAAGCGTTTAGCAACTGAAGATTCCTTCAAATTGAAAGAATCTCTCCAAAAAGCTCTGGAGAAGGATAGACAGGAAGGCAAGGATATAGAAGACCTGAAGAATCCGGCAGCCCTTGCTCCAACCAATCTGCAACTCTACCGTAAGTTTATGGAGAAATATCTGCGCCAGCGTCCGGAAATAAATACGGAACTCACACTGATGGTGCGCCATTTGGAAGCCACGCAGTGCGGACTCCCGATAGAGTTTTATTTCTTTATCAAGGATAAGGTTTGGGTCAACTATGAGCATATTCTTGCCGACATCATGGAGCATGCCTATGCACTTGCTAATGAGTTCGAACTGAAGATTTATGAGCAATATCCGGAACAGTAATGCAAGCAGTATCCGGAACCGTATTGACTTAAACTTGATTTGAGCATTTTTATCGATATGAATAGCTTTTCGAATACAATACTTTCCTGGTTTCGTGAGAATGGCAGAGAATTGCCTTGGCGCGAAACTAAGAATCCTTATGCCATCTGGCTGAGTGAGATTATCCTGCAGCAAACCCGCATTGCCCAGGGGTGGGAGTATTGGGAGCGGTTTATGGCTCAATATCCCACCGTGGAGGATTTGGCTGCGGCCCACGAGGATGAAGTTCTGAAACTTTGGCAGGGATTGGGATATTATTCCCGTGCCCGGAATCTCCATGCGGCAGCCAAGCAGATTGTGGCACTCGGTCATTTCCCTGATACGCTCGAAGGTATCAAACAACTGAAGGGTGTGGGAGATTATACGGCAGCAGCCATCGGCTCCTTTGCTTTCGATATTCCGGCAGCCGTGGTGGATGGTAATGTCTATCGTGTACTTGCGCGGTATTTTGGTATTGACACTCCCATCAATTCCACGCAGGGCAAAAAGGAATTTGCAGCCTTGGCGCAGTCTCTGTTGCCTTCTTCAAAGGCTTCCGACTTCCTGTCTTTATCTTCGGCTTCCGATTCTCTCTCTTCTTCCTCTCCGGTTGCAGCCTACAATCAGGCGATGATGGATTTTGGTGCAATTCAATGCACTCCTCAGTCTCCGAAATGTCTGCTCTGCCCACTTGCTGAAACCTGCGAGGCGATGCGATCCAACCGGATAGCTGAACTGCCCGTCAAGCAAAAGACCTTGAAGGTGAAGACCCGTCATCTTTCCTATATATATATAAGGTGTAATGGAATGACCGCCATTCATCGTAGGGGAGAGGGAGATATTTGGCAAGGATTATGGGAACCTTTCAACGCTTCGGATATTACCGAAGCGACTGCTTCGATTGCTTCTGCACAGGCATCTCCGTCTTCCGCAAAGTTTTCGCCTTCTTCCGCAAAGCTTTCTCCTTTCAAGTCAGAACTTGCAGCAAGCCTTCACTTGTCAAACGTAGATGGTCTGCAACTTCTGGCGCAGGATGTGAAGCATGTCTTGACCCATCGCATCCTTTTGGCAGACTTTTACCTGTTGGAAACCGAAGCACGTCCCCAGCTTCCCGACGATTATATCTGGATCAAGGAGGAGGAAATAGAAGACTATGGTATTCCAAGACTGATAGAACTGATGTTAGAAAAGATCTCTTGTAAATAAAATCCCACAGATTTCACAAATTTACACAAATCTTTATGAGATAAAAAACTGTGTAAATCAGTGAAATCTGTGGGACCTTTTATAGAACTAAAGAATATTAATAATTCTGTGCTTCAATCTGAAAGTAGCTCTGAGGGTGGTTGCAAACTGGGCAAACCTCAGGAGCCTGCTTGCCTACTACGATATGGCCGCAGTTGGAGCACTGCCAGATGCAATCGCCATCACGAGAGAAAACGAGCTTGTCCTGTACGTTCTTCAAGAGCTTGCGATAACGCTCCTCATGATGCTTCTCGATCTCAGCAACCATCTCAAACTTGGCTGCAATTTCCTCGAAACCTTCCTCGCGAGCCTCTTTAGCCATGCGTGGATACATTTCTGTCCACTCATCATGCTCACCATTGGCAGCAGCTTCCAGGTTCTTCTCTGTATCCTGGATAGCACCGCCCTCCAAATACTTGAACCACAACTTGGCATGCTCTTTCTCGTTAGCTGCTGTCTCCTCAAAGATGTTAGCGATCTGAACATAACCATCTTTCTTTGCCTTGGAAGCAAAGTATGTATATTTGTTACGAGCCTGTGACTCACCTGCGAATGCTTCCTGTAAGTTCTTCTCTGTTTTTGTTCCTTTTAATTCTTTCATAATGTATTTGTATTAAATAGTTAATATTCTTATTCCTAATTGGTTTGCAAAGATATTGTAATTTTTCCAAATTTACAAGTTTATAGGAAGGTTTTTTCTTTGATTTTGCAACTTTTAACGGAAAAGCGTACTAAATGCAAGCTTTTGGCTACACATTCAGTACGCTTTATCTTTAGTTTTTAATATCAGAAATTGATATTTCAGTTAGTATCTAATCAACTTGCGAGTAGCATTTCCCTGTTTGATGATCACGACACCTTTCATTCCTGAGGTGGATGTCATCTGTCTTCCGTCGATAGTGAAAATCTGGTATGGCAGGTTGAAATCAATCTCACCGCGGTTGTCGGTTGTGATGACAGGAGTGTTGATGCCAGTAGGAACCTTGATGCCTGTGATATTCAGTTTCTTGATTTCCCAGTATGGACCAATCTGATCATCGCTTGTATAATGGAAAGCGAGTTTTACCTTGCCGCCACAATATTGAGACAGATCCAGGTCATAGTCTGCAAAATCCCAACCATCTTTACTCGGAACAGCTAAGTCAGGTAATTTGCTGACGATATCCTTGCCGGTTTCCGAATCTATCACCGTTGCTTCTACAGAGAGATATTTCAAAGCATTTTCCTTGGCGAAATTGATGGCCTGATTGATGGTCAGGGTGGCATGTCTGTAATCTGTCAGATCGATTTCCGGTAAGTAAAGATAAGCATCTGCGACATGGTTCTTTCCTCCTGAGTAAGCAGTTCCTTTCCAACCAACTTGACTGCTTTGTACCCAGATATTGGCATAACCACTTTCATTCTTAACAATCTTTTCCGTACAGCCACATTTACCACTGGTAAAGTCGGCACTGTAGATGTTATCAGGTTCGTCAGGAGAAGGAGTGATGGTACCTCCGCCTCCACCTTCACCATCCTTATAGTCGGTGGATTTCAGGGTTGTTTCCGGATTGAAGGCATAGTTGATACTGTCACCCCATACATATTCCATCAGGTTAGGAAAATCCACGTATGGGTTTCTGTTGCCCTGTATCTTATAGACATCCTCGTTGCGTTTAATCTCAAGAGCATCAGGCTTGTCTCCCTTAGCCCATTGGATAAACAGCTTATGAGCCCATGCCTGGAGGGTAGGGTAGGCACCTTGCTGTAGAATCTGATGAGCTTGGGTACCACTCCAGTTGTAGTTCTGGTAGGTGGTTGCCATATACATATAACCACGGGCAAAGTCGCCTTTCCAAGGATTAGCAGGTTCCCAATACCAATTACCATCATTACCTTTTCCAACTTTTGTCCAGCCATTACCCTTGTCTCCACTCACAACGGCCCCCATTGGATAATTGCTTTTTGTGGAATTAATTTTGCTTTTACAAGGCATGAGGTTGTAGAGGTCTTTATAAGCTTGGCAAGTGGCACCACCCCACCAGCTCTTCGGGAAGGAATGTTCGATATTCATTTCCTTCCCCACAGCACCCTGAGATGTAGATTTCTCCCATTCATTCTCAGCAGAGTAGCGGTCGATAAAATAGCCGCGCTCATCCCGGTCAGTATCCCAGAAGCCCCACCAGGTTTTTCCCTTGCCGCTTCCATAGCCAAGCACCTTAGCGTCCTTGATGATATTGTATATGGCCGTTTTCAGTTCCGCTCCCTTCTTACCTTTGAGCGAGTTATAGTATCCATCAGGAATTTGTGCCAGAGATGGAATAGCTGGCAGGGCTGATGCAATGATTGCAAGAGACCAAAGTAGTAATTTTTTTCTCATAAGAATTCATTTTTTGTGTTGCTAAAACATATGAAACTCCGAATCTCATGGCAAAAATACAAATAAAATCCGATAACTCCTTTTTTTTGGATGAATATTTTCAATGATGAAACAATAATTTATTATAAGAATCATGGAATCCCTATGGAAGAAGGGATGATGTGTGAAATTTTTGGAGTGACATACAAAAATGATAAAATCTTACACGTAATCCAACTAATTTTTGTATTTTTGCAAGAAGTTTGCCCTTTTCTATAAAAGAAAATGTGACGAATGTAAAATAAAGATACATGTGTAGAGGCTACATGCCAAATACTCATAGTTATGATTAAGATGATGCACAATATAAAAAAATGACGCAGGATTGCTTGAATTCGCCTTCTATAGCCGATGTAAGCAAACGCTTACCAAAGGGCATCCACGTTACTGGGGCTGATGGTAAATCGGATCCAGGTATAGAAGGAATGCCTTGGGGTTACTTGTTTATCCACAACAAGACTGCCCAGACTTTTGAGAAGGAGATGAAAAGTTATAACGATAAAAATCCCAATTCTACCATTCCTTGTTTCATTCACCGTTCTTTTAGGTATAGACAAAAGAATGAGAATGGTGGAGTGAAGAAAGAATTAAAGCCCACCATCAGTGGACTCGTATTCTTGCAGGGCAAAACAAAAGTCCTTCAGGAATTCCTAAAGAATCGTTATCCGCAATACCATTTAGTGAATGACCGATGCAAGGGTGTGCCAGCATCCATCAAAGATAAGGTTATGCAACCTTTCATGACAGTTTTGAAGGATAATCCTGAAAGAATAACGTTTCTGAGAGACCCATTTGAAAAGTTTGCCAAAGACCATGTAAAGCTACGTGTACTCACAGGCATTTTTGTAGGATGCGAAGGCTATATCGTTCGCATAGACCGTGACCGCCAACTCGTCTTCGACTTTGGTGGATATGCAGTTGCTATCCGTGGCGTGCATAAAGAGGACTTTGAGGTGGTAGAAGAATAATCTCCCTTGCCCTTTTGTAAAAGGCGAGGGCTTGGAAGTGGGGTAAGGACCCCCTCTTCGCCGAGGGCACTGAAAAAGGTGCCTGTTTTTGGAAAAATAATAAAAATGCAGCCTGTTATTGTACTTCTGAGCAGTTTTCTGACGGACAGATTTTAAATCTATTTCTGCCTGACACAATGGCTTAGATAGCTTTATATCGACTTACAGAGGGTTATATGAGATCATATTTATGAGGATATCCTCTCTCTTATGCTTTATGCATTAATTTAAGGATTCTTTTGACATTTGCAGCGAAAATAGTCAATGGCCTGGGCCGCCGTCGTTATAAAGACTGTTTCTTCAGCAGGTTCTCATATCACCAAACAGTTGTGAGAAGAAAGAACAAAATGAAGGGGTGTTGAGACTGGAGGGATGTGTGGTGGTAAGGGATTAGAGCTTCTTTTTCAATACATAGAGGGCTCCTGCCAATAAGCTGATGCCGCATATCCATGATACGACGGCACTGCCGAATATGCCCAACTGTTGGGTGAAACCAGCTACCAGGAAGGTGATGAAGGATACCGTCGCTACCGTGAGGGCATAAGGCAACTGGGAGGATACGTGATGCACATGCTTGCACTCGGTGCCGGCACTTGCCATGATGGTGGTGTCGGAGATTGGGGAGATATGATCTCCACACACTGCTCCTGCCATACAGGCTGAAATGGAGATGATGCGAAGTGGCTCGGCGGCTGGGAATACTGCGATACAGATTGGAATCAGTATGCCGAAGGTGCCCCATGAGGTGCCTGTGGCAAAGGCTAAGAATGCTGCTACCATGAAGATGATGGCTGGTAAGAGTTGCTGCAGACCGGCTGCACTGTTGGATACTACTCCTGATACGTATTCTGCTGCTCCCAACGAGTCGGTCATGCTCTTCAGTGTCCACGCCAATGTAAGGATCAGTATGGCTGGTACCATCGCCTCGAAGCCTTTGATGAGGCTACTCATGGCATCGGTAAACGCTAATGTCTTGTGGGAAACAAAGAGGATGATGGTCAGGATGAAGGAGCCTAATGAACCGATGACAAGTCCTACGGAGGCATTGCTTGCAGCGAAGGCATCTACGAAATGATGGTAGTTGTCGCTGGTTGCATCAAAGTATCCGCCGGAATATACCATGCCCGTCATGCAAAAGATGATGAGCAGAACTATTGGTATCACGAGGTCGGCTACGGAACCCTTGTTAGTTGTAGCCTCTTCGCCCTTCTTGGCTCCCACACCATGTTCTACGATGTGCAGTTTGGTGCCGCTCACTTCGTCGAGTTTTCCTCCATTGGTTCTTTCATACCATTCCTTCAGTCGGGCATCGTATTTACTCATCGCCTTGAAATCAAAGCCTAACCAGACTATACCAAACATGAAGAGGATGGTAAAGAAGGCATAGAAATTGAAGGGGATGGCCTTGCAGAAGAGGGCGAGTCCGTTCTCTCCTCCGGAAACGAAACCGGAAACTGCTGCTGCCCAACTGGAGATTGGGGAGATGATGCAGACGGGTGCTGCCGTGGAGTCGATGAGATATGCTAATTTTTCTTTGGTTACGCCATTGCGAACGGCGATAGGGCGCATCACTGAACCTACCGTGAGACAGTTGAAGTAATCGTCGATAAAAATGAGTATGCCCAACAGGATGGTGGCTACCTGAACCCCCATCTTGGTCTTCACGTGCTTGGATGCCCATCTGCCGAATGCTGCTGAACCTCCAGCCTTGTTCATCAGGGATACGATGGAGCCCAATAATACCAGAAATATCAGGATGCCGACATTCCATGGGTCTGAGAGACAATGTATCAGTCCGTATCCTTTGGATTCATCTCCTTCTATGACGGTATGGTTGGTGAGATGGACGAGAAATCCGTCTAAGCCCGTACCCATAGATATGCAGTATTCTACGGCTCCTAAGATGATGCCGATGAAGAGTGAAGAATAAACCTCCTTCGTTTTCAGAGCCAATGCTATGGCAACGATAGGGGGAAGGAGCGACCATGCGGTGCCTATCATATTGTAATCCATAATTCTATTGCTGTATATGATATAAATGTATATATATTAATAATGTGTATGATTCTTTCCGATGGCAAAATTAATAAGAATATCCCGAATGGAAAAATAAAATGCTTGAAATTTATGAAAAAAGTAAAGATATGCAGCGTTTATGTAAAAATGTCAGTATCTATAAGTGTCAATGTGTCAGCCTTTCCGGTTTGGCACATTTTTCGTATATGTCGTGGGTGTGAAGCATCGGACTCTGATTCCGGTGTTAACGCAATCATATGTCATAACAATTAAAAAATATAGAATCATGAACATTAAACCATTAGCAGACAGAGTGCTGGTACTTCCTGCACCAGCCGAGGAAAAAGTAGGTGGAATCATTATCCCAGATACAGCAAAGGAAAAACCACAGCGTGGTAAAATCGTTGCTACAGGTAAGGGTACGAAGGATGAAGAGATGATTCTCAAAGAGGGCGATACCGTTCTTTACGGAAAATATGCTGGTACTGAACTCGAATTTGATGGTACGAAGTATATGATGATGCGCCAAAGCGATGTGCTCGCTGTGGTAGAAGAGTAAATCTTTTAAAGGTAAAAAAGTAAAAAGGTAAAAAGGCTTCTTGCTTTTAAAGGTAAAAAAGGCTTTTTGCTGATATTTAAATTAGAAAGAAAATATTATGGCTAAAGATATTAAATACAATATGGATGCTCGCGACCTCTTGAAGAAGGGTGTCGATCAGTTGGCTAATGCAGTGAAGGTAACTCTCGGTCCTAAGGGACGTAACGTGGTAATCGAAAAGAAGTTTGGTGCTCCTCAGATTACTAAGGATGGTGTTACCGTTGCTAAGGAGGTAGAGTTGGAGAATAAGTTTGAAAATACAGGTGCTCAGCTCGTTAAGAGTGTTGCCAGCAAGACTGGTGATGATGCGGGTGATGGTACTACTACTGCTACTATCCTGACTCAGGCTATCGTGACTGAGGGCTTGAAGAACGTTACTGCTGGTGCTAATCCTATGGACTTGAAACGTGGTATCGACAAGGCTGTGGCTGCTGTCGTTGCTTTCATCAAGGATCATGCTGAGCAGGTAGATGACAACTACGATAAGATTGAGCAGGTGGCTACTGTTTCTGCCAACAATGATGCTGAGATTGGTAAGCTCTTGGCTGATGCTATGCGCAAGGTTTCTAAGGATGGTGTGATCACTATCGAGGAAAGCAAGAGCCGTGATACTAATATCGGTGTGGTAGAAGGTATGCAGTTCGACCGTGGTTACTTGAGCGGTTACTTCATGACTGATGCTGACAAGATGGAGTGTGTAATGGATAATCCATACATTCTTCTCTATGATAAGAAGATCTCTAACTTGAAGGAGTTCTTGCCTATCCTCCAGCCTGCTGCTGAGAGCGGTCGTCCTTTGTTGGTTATCGCAGAGGATGTTGATTCTGAGGCTTTGACTACTTTGGTTGTTAACCGTTTGCGTGGCGGTTTGAAGATCTGTGCTGTGAAGGCTCCTGGCTTCGGCGACCGTCGCAAGGCTATGTTGGAAGATATTGCTATCTTGACTGGTGGTGTTGTTATTTCTGAGGAGAAGGGCTTGAAGTTGGAACAGGCTACATTGGATATGCTCGGTTCTGCTGACAAGGTTACTGTCACCAAGGATAATACTACGATTGTGAATGGTCATGGCGAGAAGGCTAACATCCAGGATCGTGTAGCTCAGATCAAGAACGAGATTGAGAATACCAAGTCTTCTTATGACAAGGAGAAACTTCAGGAACGTCTGGCTAAGCTCGCCGGTGGTGTGGCTGTCCTCTATGTAGGTGCCAACTCTGAGGTGGAAATGAAGGAGAAGAAGGATCGTGTAGATGATGCTCTTTGCGCAACTCGTGCTGCTATCGAGGAAGGTATCGTTGCTGGTGGTGGTACTACTTATATCCGTGCTCTTGAGGCTTTGAAGGATATGAAGGGTGATAACGCTGATGAGACTACGGGTATCCGCATCGTTGAGCGTGCCATCGAGGAGCCTCTCCGTCAGATTGTTGCTAACGCAGGTGGCGAGGGTTCTGTAGTTGTTAATAAAGTACGCGAGGGTGAAGGTGACTTCGGTTACAATGCCCGCAAGGATGTTTACGAGGATATGCGTCAGGCTGGTATCGTTGACCCTGCTAAGGTAGAGCGTGTGGCTTTGGAGAATGCGGCTTCTATCGCTGGTCTTTTCTTGACTACAGAGTGCGTGTTGGTTGATAAACCTGAGCCAGTTCCTGCTGCTCCAGCAGCTGCACCTGGTATGGGTGGCATGATGTAAAAAGCATCTGATAGAAAAAGCAGTGTCTGACAGAAAAAGACGTATTTTTCTGCTGAAGATGTATTTTTCTGCATAAGAAGCATTTCATGGTAGATGATGCGGCAAATATCAGAAACTGCATTTAAGTAGCTAAAATGTAAACTACAAATAACAAAATGGGGATGATTCTTACGAATTATCCCCATTTTTAGGTATTTTAGCACTTCTTGCTGCATTTTTCTGTAAAAATACTTGCACGTTATTGAGATTTTATGTATCTTTGCAACGTGAAAAGAAAAGTATCGGCTTTGAGCCGACAAAGATATTTTTTTTGATTTGTTTTAGTAGATTAGTTTTTAAGTAGTTTGTTTTTTGGAAATCGGTTGTCGTGAGACATCCGATTTTTTTTTGTGCCCTTTTCTTTCGTTTTCCTTTGTGTTTTCCGCAAAAAGTATTAACTTTGCAGCATGAGAAATATTGATTGGAAAAAAATGCTGGTCTTCCTGATCGTGATAGGTGGACTGATATATATTACTAAGGTTGCATTGGGAATGACTTCTCTGAATTCTTTCCTTGCTACTTTGGGTGTGTTGTTGATTCTTTTTGTGGGGGATAATTTCGCCCAGCAAATAGATGATAAGCGTAAGCGCCGTAAACTGCAAGAGAATGATGAGGACGAGTAGCCCAGGACTGACTCTTGCGTGAATTTTGATCAAATAACATAGAAATAATCAAGGGTGGAAAAGTTAATAGAACTCTATAAGCAATGGAAGGGTGGAGAACCTGCCAACGTGGTTAAGTTGGCTGGACAGGGGAGTAATCGCCAGTATTTCCGTATTACCCAGCAAAGTGGTGAAACGGTGGTGGGCGTCATCGGTACCAGCCGTGACGAGGATCATGCGTTCGTGTATCTGGCTAATCATTTCAATCTCAGGCAATTGCCTGTGCCGAAAATCTTAGCTGTCAGCGATGATGAACTCCGATATATTCAGACAGACCTGGGTAGTGTGTCTCTTTTTGATGCCATCAAGGGTGGTAGAGATGCGGGTGGCAGATATAATCAGAAGGAAAAGGATCTTCTGATCAAGACCATTCGTGAATTGCCTAACATCCAATTGCGTGGGGCACGTGGACTGGAGTGGGAGAATTGTTATCCGCAGCCGGAATTTGATGTGGATAGTGTGCTCTTCGACCTGAATTATTTCAAGTATTGTTTTCTGAAACCTACTGATCTGGATTTCCATGAACTGAAACTGGAAGCTAACTTCCGACTTTTTGCCAAGGATCTGACTTCTGAACCGATGGACTGTTTCCTCTATCGTGACTTCCAGGCGAGAAATATCATGCTTGACAAAGAAGGAAATCCATACTTTATTGATTTCCAGGGTGGCCGTAAGGGACCGTTCTATTATGATTTGGCTTCTTTCCTGTGGCAGGCTTCTGCTCAATATTCATTCAAGTTGAGACGGGAACTGGTATGGGAATACTATCAGTCGCTCAAGAACTATACGGAAGTTCCATCTGTCCGTCATTTCGTCAATCGCCTGAGTCTCTTCGTGCTCTTCCGTACCCTTCAGGTATTGGGCGCATACGGTTTCAGGGGCTATTTCGAGCGCAAGAAGCATTTCTTGGAGAGCATTCCTCCAGCCATCCAGAATCTGCGTGATCTCCTGAAGATGGGTGAAAAGGTGTTCCCTTATCCTTATATGATGGATATGTTGCGCCGACTGACAGAGTTGCCTCAGTTTGCCCGTATCGAAAGTGCGGCTGTCAACCGTGCTGACGGATATAAGACAACGGACAACAATATCTATATTTCGCATCCACAGGATGGTCCGGCTACTTTCTCCAAGTATGACGGCAAGGGACCGCTGGTGGTTAGGGTTTTCAGTTTCTCTTTCAGAAAAGGTATTCCAGAGGATCCTTCTGGCAATGGAGGCGGTTATGTCTTCGACTGTCGCAGCACGCACAATCCGGGCAGATATGAACCTTATAAGAAGTTGACAGGACTGGACGAGCCTGTGATCCGATTCTTAGAGGATGATGGGGAAATCCTGAAGTTCCTGGAGCATGTCTATGCGCTTGCCGATCATCATGTGAATCGCTACATTCAGCGTGGTTTTACCTCTCTGATGTTCTGCTTCGGTTGTACAGGTGGTCAGCATCGCAGCGTTTATTCAGCCCAGCATCTTGCCGAGCATATCCATGAAAAGTTTGGTGTGGAGGTAAGAATCTGCCATCGTGAACAGAAGATTGAGCAGGTTTTGCCTGCAAAACAATAATCTTTGGCGTGCAAATTTGGCTATATCGCAAAAAGTTAGTAAATTTGCACGCACATTAAAAGATAGCTATTTAGCAATGATGCAAGCAATGATATTCGCAGCAGGTTTGGGCACTCGCCTGAAGCCTCTTACCGACAGCATTCCGAAGGCCTTGGTAAGGGTAGGGGGAGAACCTTTGCTCAAACGTGTCATCTTTCAACTGAAGGATGCAGGTTTCACTCGCATTGTAGTGAACGTGCATCATTTTTCCAATCAAATTACAGATTATCTCAAGGTGAATGACAATTTCGGCATGGACATCCGCATCAGCGATGAAACGGATAAGTTGCTCGAAACGGGTGGAGGTATCCGGAAAGCATGGCCTCTCTTTGATTCTCATGGGCCTGTTCTGATACATAATGTGGACATTCTCAGTAATGTAGATCTGAAGAAGTTCTATCAGATGGAGACCCAGGATTTATTGGAAACTTCTGCTTCTAACACAGAGGAACCTCCATTGGCAGCCCGACTCTTGGTAAGTGAACGCAAGACCAAGCGCTATCTTCTCTTTGATGATACGATGAGACTGGTGGGCTGGACGAATATTGAAACGGGTGAGGTGAAGAGTCCTTATCAGCATCTCGACCCTAAGAAATATAAGATGTATGCTTTCTCTGGTATTCACATGGTGGCTCCATCTATCTTCCCGCTGATGGAAGAAGAACCGGATAAGTTTCCTATCATGGACTTCTATCTCAGAAACTGTGACAAGGTACGCATTGAGGGGTATGTGAAAAACGACCTCAAGCTGATGGATGTGGGAAAGCAGGAAACGCTGAAAGAGGCGGAGGAGTTTCTCAAAGAATTAAAGTGAAGAACGAAGAGTGAAGAATTCAAGTGCTTTGCTAATCATAAATTTTCAAAGTTCAATTTTCAAAGTTAAAATTTAAAAATTAAAATATTATGCAACAGAAGATTATTATTTTGGATTTCGGTTCACAGACCACGCAGCTGATCGGCCGTCGTGTACGTGAGCTTGATACCTTCTGCGAGATTATGCCTTACAACAAGTTTCCAAAGGATGACCCATCTGTGATTGGTGTCATCTTGAGCGGTAGTCCTTACTCCGTTCATGATCCGGAAGCTTTCAAGGTTGATTTGAGCCAGTTTATCGGACGCATCCCTGTGCTCGGCATCTGCTATGGTGCTCAGTTCCTCTCTTACGCTCGGGGCGGAAAGGTGGAGGCAGCTGATAGCCGTGAGTATGGCCGTGCCAACTTGGAGCACTTTGATGCAGAGAATCCTTTGTTCAAGGGCTTCGTAGAGAACTCGCAGGTTTGGATGAGCCATGGTGATACCATCACAGCCATCCCTGAGGATTACAAGTGCATCGCTTCTACGGCTAATGTGAAGTATGCTGCATACGCTTCCACCAAGCAGCCTGTTTGGGCAGTTCAGTTCCACCCAGAGGTTTTCCACTCTTTGCAGGGTACACAGTTGTTGAAGAACTTCGTGGTTGACATCTGTGGCAGCAAGCAGGATTGGAGTGCAGACTCTTTCGTAGAGACTACAGTGGCTGAGTTGAAGGAACAGTTGGGTGATGACAAGGTCATCCTCGGCCTTTCTGGTGGCGTTGACTCTAGTGTGGCTGCCGTTCTCCTGAACAAGGCTATCGGCAAGAACCTGACCTGTATCTTCGTGGATCACGGTATGCTCCGCAAGAACGAGTTCCGTGATGTTATGGAAGATTACAAGTGCTTGGGCTTGAATGTAATAGGTGTTGATGCATCAGAGAAGTTCTTTACCGACTTGGCTGGTGTAACAGACCCAGAGAAGAAGCGTAAGATTATCGGTCGCGACTTCGTAGAGGTGTTCAATGCTGAGGCAAAGAAGCAGACTGGTGCCAAGTGGTTGGCTCAGGGTACTATCTATCCAGACCGTATCGAGAGTTTGAATATCACGGGTAAGGTGATCAAGAGTCATCATAATGTAGGTGGTCTTCCTAAGGAGATGAATCTCCAGTTGTGCGAGCCTTTGAAGTGGTTGTTCAAGGATGAAGTTCGTCGTGTAGGTCGTTCTATGGGAATGCCTGAGCACCTGATTACCCGTCATCCTTTCCCTGGTCCTGGTTTGGCTGTTCGTATCTTGGGTGATATTACTCCAGAGAAGGTGCGTATTCTTCAGGATGCTGACGATATCTATATCCGTGGCTTGCGTGAGTATAAGGTGAAGTTGAGTGGTGAAGAAGCTCGTCGTGTCCTGGCTGCCGGTGTTCCTGCTGACATGCAGAATGGCGAGATAGAGGTTTCTCTCTACGATCAAATCTGGCAGGCTGGTACTGTGTTGCTTTCTACCGTTCGTTCTGTAGGTGTGATGGGTGATGAACGTACTTACGAGCACCCTGTAGCATTGCGTGCCGTAACAAGTACTGATGCGATGACTGCCGACTGGGCTCATCTGCCATACGACTTTATGGCTAAGGTAAGTAATGAGATTATCAATAAGGTAAAGGGTGTAAACCGCGTTTGCTATGATATTTCTTCAAAACCACCTTCGACAATTGAGTGGGAATAGTCGGAATACCGATAAACAGCCACTCAAATAAAAATGAATTAATTTAAACTCAATAAGTTAGGGGATCCGTTGACGTAACAGCTTGATTGTCAACGAATCCCCATTCTTGTACATTTTATCCAAAACCGTCCCCGATTCCGTCCCTGCTTATCCCCGATAGGATAGCTATCCGATAGAGTTGAAACCCAATAGCTTGGCAATCTGTTCGGGTGTCGCCTTCACGTATTTGTAAAACGTTCTCTCGTTTGTGTGTCCTGTCAATTGCATAATTGCGTATGTTGGTTTGCCTGCGAGAAACATATTGCTTGCAAAACTTCGTCGAGCTGTATGAAAGCCTATCAAATCATACTTTTTGAACTTGTAGGTTTCTACTTTACCTCCTCTATTTTCTGTTTTGGTAGTAATCTCATTTACACCTGCTAATCTTCCTAGATTTTTCAAGTGTTCATTACAGTTATGCTTATCTCCAAGTTTAGGCAACACACCATGATATTTATTGTAGATAGCTCGTACATATGGATGCAATGGTATTATGACACGCTTCTTTGTTTTTTCAGCAACAATCTCAAGTGTATTCTGTTCCTCATTCAATTTCCATAACCCATTATTTAAATTGTTCAAATCACTCCGTCTGAGACCTGTCAAGCAGCCGATGACGAAAAGGTCTCTTGTCTTTTCCATTGTACTTTTTTCGTCTATCAAGCCTTCTTGCTTGAGCTTTGGTATATCCAAATTGTAGATGGCTTTAATCTCGTCCTCATTGAGATATATGTTATCCACGTCCTTTCCCTTTCCTCTCAATTGTTTATAATAGGTATCGTCTATATCAAACTTAGCTCTTTTGGCTGCATTCAATTGAGCCTTTACGATTTCATAAGTGGCGTAGATGGTATTTTCTGTGTAATTCTTCTTGCTATACCCCCAATCCATAAACTTTGTTCCAAAATTTTGTGCTGTGAATGTCTCAAACGTATCTGCAAGATTGCAATCTTCCAAGAAAGATTGTAAACGGTGAATTACTGTTGTTTGAGCATTCTTCGTTCGGTCAGCTACATAACGTCCTGTGTGGGTATCAAGTCTATCGCTGTTTATATTGCTCAACATCCACTCCGTAGCTTTTGTTTCTTGCTTATCCATCGCCTTCAACTCTCCATCGAAAAACCAATTTGCATAACGCTTGATACTTCTCGTTAGCTCATCCTTATCGGTAAGACGTTTATTATAGTCATTCCAATAGCTTATCTTATCTAACATAAAATCGTTGAATTTCTTCAAGAAGGTATTGGTCTTTGATGCTGCACGATTATCTCTGTCCTTAAATTTTTCCTTAGATGTATAGCAAATATGTTTTTTCTTGTCCCACATTTCTGTTTTAACCACTTGTTTTGTTGATACCTTGGTTGTCATACCATTACAACGAACACTAAAAAATACCAAGCTCTCTTCTCTTTTTGGATATTGCAGTATATAACTGCATTTTACATTATTTTCTACCATACATTATTTTTTTACCATTAGACATTTGTTTAACTGTTCCAAATATACTACTTGGATGAAGCCTTTGATGAAATTGTTAGCCAACAATTGTTAAACCACGCACTTTACGCAATGTATTCACGCTTGTATGAGTGATTTTAGATACATTTCGTAATGAAATACCTTTTTTCAAAAGTCGTAACTCTTCGGCATATTCCTCACGCATATCATCTTGTGATTTGCGATATCCTATCTTTCTGCCAACCTTGCCACCTATTGCACGATAATGATTATAGCCACTTTCCATTCGACTTCTTATAAGTCCTCTTTCCATGCTGTTGAATTGCGCAATCATGCCCAATACAAGCTGTGCAATTGGATTGGGCTTGCCGTCTGCTTGTAATGTTTCCAAGCCATTTTGAAGGATGAAAAGTGATATGCCTTTTTCTGTCAACTGCTCTATGACTTGGAGAAAATCTACAATTCTGCGAGACAAACGGCTACACTCATATATAAGAACCTTATCTATATTGTGAGCTTCAACGAATTGCAATAGTTCAGATAGTTGTTGACGTTCAGCGACTTTCTTTGCGCCACTTATCTTTTCGGAAAACTCCTTAACGACAACATAACCCTGCTTCTTTGCATGTTCACGCAAATCTGAGATTTGGCGGTCATAATCTTGTGAGTTTGTTGAAACTCTTGCGTATATTACTACTCTTTTCATATTCGTATTGATATTATGCGTTACTAATGGCCGCTAAAGTACATAAAATATCAATTGGAACCAAATTATTAGTGATATCTAAAGTTAAATTGTCTGATTTTGATTGATATTTTATATCAATTTACTACCTTTGCAGTAAAAATGAATGATATGAACACTAATTTAAGTACAAAAGTTAAGGAATTATGTCGCATACAAGGCATTACATTGAAAGAATTAGCCCAAAGAATTGGAATAGCCCCCGAAAGTTTATCCCGAACACTAAACGGCAATCCAAAACTTTCAACATTAGAGGCAATTGCACGCAATTTGAACGTAAATCTATCTGATTTATTTGCTTCTTCACCTACAATTACGTTACGTTCTATAATAGTGCATGACAACATTACTTATATTGCAGATGATTTGGATTGCTTAATAAATAATGTAAAGGCTATTTGTGCAAAAGAAGGTGTTGAGCTGTAAAAGAATAACCGCCAAGTATTGATTTTTTATTTCAATACTTGGCAGTTCTTACATTCACTTAGAATCGGTAATTACTTTGATTCTATACGCTTAGTTTCTTGTTCATACAACTTTATCAAGTCTTTTTCAACCTTTGAAAAAGTTGCATCCATATCCATTTCTCCAATATTGTCGAAATGTTTGGTAACAGTCAAGCCATTGAATGGTCTCGTCATTATGACTGTGAATGTATTAGAAGAAATCATTTCACAAATGCCCTCTAAATGAATCTCTTTGCCTGCGATTACAGGATTAATGTCTATATCAAAACGGTACATGTTGCTTGCTTATTAGAACAACCCCCACTCGGCAAAACGCTCAAATCCACCAACTCTTGTGATATAGTTACGAGCGATTTCAACTATTTCTTGGTAAGGTTTACCATCAATAGTTTCATCGCCAATAGCGCAAAACAGTTCTACCTTTTTACCTGTTTGTTGAGCTTTCAAAAACGCATAGATGTTGACTGAAACATCAGCTTTGCTTAGGTCCTTGCCCTGCACTCCACCGCCCGAAATGGACTGAGCCATATCCGAGCCAAGTTTGCGATTCGTTGCTCCTGCATCTACATCAGTTCCTCCTGTCCAATCGCCGAGCGGATTAACAATAGCGTTAGGGTAGATTCGCTTTAAATCCTCTGTCTTAGCATTGCTCTGACATATTATCAGTTTGCCTTCGCCTAACACATACTTTCCGTCGGAAGGATAACGCTCATAGATGTCATGGGCAATTTTACTGAGTTTCGTCTCCTCCTCAGTGAGTGGCACACCCTTGAAAATACCATTGTCACCGCAACGGATTCCATCATCTTGATTGTGGGCAAGAATAGGGTCTTGAGCTACCATAACGAGCGAAACCTTCAAGTCTGTACGCTTCGTGATACGGCTTACAATAGCCTCAGCCTCAGCGTCTGAAATGTTCACACTACTCTCAATAATGAGATTTGCAACACCATGTCCGAGCAATACCTCTACTGCAATTTTCGGATTCTCTACCTTTGAGTACGCAAGGTCTACAATAGCTCCTGCGATACGGTCTGCCACCTTATCCGGATGGCTTGGATTTACTTTTTCAATCATTGTTCTTACTTTTAAATGTTATTCTTTTTGTTCATGTAACTTTCTATCGTATCGTAACTTATACCCTCTGAGAGGTATTTGTTGACTAACTCATACTTTTGGGTGCTTACCCTAAACTCCAACTCTCTTATTTGCTTATTCAGCGGCGTTAACGTGTGCTGATAAGCGATGTTATCCATGCGACCGCTTTTCAGTTCAGCCTTCAATGCTCGCTTACGCATTTTGATAGAGTTGATTTGAGCCTCACACTCCTCTCTGAAGGATTGAAAAGTTGAAAAAGCCTCACTAATCTCAGCATCCTTGTACTTCATATAGGTATCTGCATACATAGAGTACCATTTTTCTGATTCTTTGGTTAGTCGCTCTACTTTCTTTTTCAATTCGTTTATCTCAGACAGCATAAAGCGTTCCTTAATTTCAGATGAATAGTCCCAACTTTCACCATCTTCAGCATGTAAGATTTCGAGCACCTGTTCAAGTGTGTAGGCTTGATACATGTGCTTTGCTTCGTCATATTGAGTATTGATGTTGACGAATGGTTGCCAATGACTTATGAATGAAGACACCTGTATATGCTCAATCCTGCCGTCTTCAAAAACCTCTGCACAGTGGTTCGTTCCGCTCAATGGACTGCCCGCCAAGTGAAAAACAAGACTGCGATTGCCATCTTTGTCTGTTCGCAAAGCTATGGAACATTCATTCCACCACTCCAAGTATATGCCCAAGGTAGGGGCAAGAAAACCTGATGTGCCTGTGTATGCGAGGCCGTTCTGAACGGCTACAGGAGCAAGAAACATTCTACTGTCACGCATTATGCGCTCTTGATGTGCCAACAAATAGAAAGCGTTGTCAGTGAAGAGTTTTTTCTGTTGCTCCTTTTCTTCTGTTGCTCTTGGTTGTGGCTTACATGGCTTGTTGCCTAAACTCAAATACGTACCTGTTGCATCCAATTTCATCTTGTCGGGTACAAAGTCGCCTTGATGTGACTCTTTTGGGAAGCACTCAAGTATAGCACCATTCATTAGAGTGATGCTGTTTTGTGGTTGTTCTGTGTTACTATGTATCATGTTCTAATATATTTAATGTGTGAATGAAATACGTTTGCCTAAAATGTATATGCCTTTTGAATCCAATAGAGAATAGTCTATCGGTGGTTCTACACCTTGTATAAGGCAGTCACGGCAAATCATTAGTATCTTTCCTAAGTTGTTTTGTCCTGTGAATATCCCGATATTGTTAATCTTACCTGTTTCCTGTGCAACAAGTTCAATCAACGCCTTCTTTGAAATCTTTGGATTAGACACTTTAGCTTGCTCCACGACTTTGTTAGCTACTAAGTCACGATAATTAGTCAACTCATAATTGCTACATCCCCATACTTCTTTACTTTCACAACGTTGTTTTGTTGTGTTTTCAATGATAACGGCATCCTGTGAAATTTGTGATAATAAACAAGCGAACTTGATGTTACCTATGCACTTTTGCCAAATTACAAACAGCATCCACTGCACACGAAAACTTGCAAAATCTTGACGAATAAGGTGTTTGTTCTTATTCTTTATGAATAACTTGGCAGCATAGCCGCTTGTCTGATTGCGTATTTGTTCTTGAATGTCTTGGTGGAGTGGTGAGTTTTCTGAAAACTCACCACATAGGTACAACATTTCACTATCATGCCATGTTGCACTACTAAATACAAAAGGATAGCCTTTCGCCATGTTTGTCAAACGGACATTAATTCCATCAACAATGTCCGAAGCCTTTGAAAATGATACACAGCGAACCTGTGTGGCATCATACTTTTCCACACGTCCGAGTGAATTGATAAGCATGCTCAGTGTTGAGCGATTTGAACCGCAAGATAATTCTTTCATAATCAGAAATTTATTAGTGTTGAACCAATCACATCTATTTTACCACCGTGTTTCTGTTACCGGTCGGTGCTGAATTTAATCAGTCTCTTGATGCTTGAAATAAAGAGTTTTTATGTCATGTGCAAACACGACAAATGAGGTATATAAGCTATAGTGCTAATATACCAATAAATTCACCATTGGTGAACTGTGATAAATGTTTCTTAACTTTGTTTGATTTTTTACCATAAAAGATTTTATTTAAAAGTTACTATCCTTTTCATGTCGTAGCTCCACCGTGGCTTCTTATGCTCGGTTGGCTTCACCTTGTACACAAGGCTACTCTTGACATTTTCGGCTGCAAAGTTAATATATTTGTAGAAGAAAGACGAAAAATCTGTGCTAAGAATGGTTAATGCATGACAATTTAGAAAAACATTAAATAGCGTTTTGTGGGTATTGTAAAAAATAAAAAGAGGCTGCCAGAAGCAGCCTCCATTATATATATTCCTTTTGATGGTTTTTATCAGTAATATTCAATGGCTCTTATAACTTCTCGTCCATCTTTGAATATCCTTTTTGTCCAATTGTTATGAGAATCTCTTTTCTCGCTAATGACATCACCGTATGATGGCATGTCGTCAATCTCAAATCCATTTGTATCGTACCTTATAATAGACGTTTTGTTGTATGGGTCAACAAGAGAGGACAAAATTCGTTTTTCCTTAATGATACCATTGGGGTAAAAATACAAAGTCATTACAATTTCTTCCCTTCCATATTTGTTTTTTTCAATTAAGTCAACAGTTGTCTTGTCTGCCTTTCTATATTGAAAAGAACTGCCTCCGAGATAGCCACTTGAAGAGATTAGTTTTCCATTATCATAGTGGAAAGTTATATCGCCTACATAAGGGGCTTCATACGAATATTTGGTAAGCATCCCATTCTCGTCATATTCAAACTCGTAGGATTCGTCTCCATGTCCCATACCGTTAGGGTCATCATTCTTATTGTAGCTACTACAACCTATTTTCTTTATTTTTCCATTTAGTTTTTGTCTTTTTAAGTCTGATATTTCATTGTATTTCAACTCTGTATCTGCTTCGCTTTTGTTTTGTTGTATCATATTCTCCGCTCTTACATGTTGATGTTGAAAGATTTTGTCGTTAAAATTGAGTGATGGAATGGTATTTTGGGGTAAGGTATTGTTTGCTTCAATGTCATTGGTATAGTTGGTGTTTTCAACATACATATCATCATTACTTTTGTTTTGACTCACATTTTTCGCCCCTATTTTTTTTGTACTATCTTTCACCTTTTTGCCTTCTCGGTCAATCTCCCAAACTTTGTCTTTGCGGTAAACTTTGCAAGTGCCATTTTGAAAATTGTCCACTCTGTCATATTCCTTTGGCTTGATAGTAACATTGCCCGATTTGTCAATGAAGAGATATTTGCCATTTTCGTTGACAACTGCTGCCAATCCTTCTGAATAGTTATGTGCTTGTGAATAAACGAAAGGTACAGATTCTTTTCCCTCTTCATTGAGAAAGCCATACTTGTCACCAACTTTTGCCACTAACATATTATCAGAATACATACCCAACGAATCGTATTTCACAGGTATGAAATCTTCACCATTTGCTTTCAGCATACCCACCTTGCCGTTGTTGCGTACATACATATTCGATTGGAATGCCATGCTTGGCATCTTCTGCTCTGACAAAGTGCTACCATCTATTTCTACATTATCATATATGGCTAATTGGATGGTTTTGTTGTTTGCATCAATTATGCCCCATTTGCCATTTGCTTTATAGAAAGCCTTACTTGTTTTGATAGGCGAGAGGTATTCATACATACAAGGGATGATAGTCTCGAATGTAGACCCGCTTATAAGTCCTGTCAATCCGTTACGGACAATGTATATGTAATCTGTAGATGGGCAGTCTGTGTATGACAGCTCTATTGAATTGTTTTCAGTCAAGATATATGCTTTATCTATGTCACATGGTTGCAACTCTTTGCCATCATCGTTGTAAATACCAAGTTTACCATCCTTTTCTACCCATATGATACTGTAGCCGTTACTTGTGTGGCAAGGGTTGCCAACTTTGGAATATTCAAAAGGGATAATGATTTTGTTTTGACTATCAATCATACCTTTCTTACCTTTCAACGTGGCACGGATATAAGAGTCTGCGGAATATTTCCCCAGACTCTCATATATGCAAGGTATCAATGTTGTTATGCTGCTTGTAGCATTTAGTTGTACATAGCCATATTTTCCACTCTTGCATGTTCGCCAAATTCCGTTCCCTTCAAGGCTACTATATTCACAAGGCAAAAGTATGCCATTAGTAGAACTGACAAGTCCCCATTTTTCTTTTTTCTTACATTTGTAAATGTTGTCTTTATATTCTCTACCTTCTTTTTCAAATTCTATTTGGTCGTATTCTACAGGTATATATACAGTGCCATCATTGTCCACAACCCCATATGCATAAGTGCCTTCTTTATCATTGTCTTTGCGTACTATATACAAGTCGTTATGATAGAAACCGATGTCTGAATATATGTGCAATGGGTTCTTTTCTATTTCTGCCTTTTTGGTAAGGTCGGCAATAGATTGGGCATAGCTGACCATTGGAAGCAATGCCAATATGATTATGTATAATGCTCTTCTCATAACAAAAGTATTGTTTAATAATATGTATCACCGTTGTTGTTATCAACAAGTCTGTTTTCGTCTCTTACCACAGTTATGGATATTGATGGGCGTGCCGTAATTATACCTTTGTTAAGTGATATTTTACGGAACACAGGCTTGGATGTTGAAATCTTGTTGTCATTTGCATACACGGCTTCGTCGGTAATTCTAAGTGTAATGCCATTATATGAATAGCTGTTACCTACAACGTAATCCATAACATCAACGTTTGACTTAAAGCCGATTTCTTCCTCTTCTATCTGTTCATTATCAATGTAATCATTACTTGATGTGATTGTATCTGCTGTATTGGAATCGTAGGCTGTAGGTAGTCCTGATGTGCTGTCAGCAATTAAGGAATCATCAACATAAGAATCGGTATCATCGGCACAAGTGTCGATTGTGAACTTTAAAGTCTTGCCGTTATAATAACGATTGCCGCTAAAAAGAAAGCCTGCGAAAACAAGTGCTATAATTGTTAGTATGCTAACAATGCCCAACAAACCACGGTTGGTTGTATTTTCCTCAGAATTATCATTTTCGTCAATATCTGAGCCATGTGCATTAGCATCTTGAGTTTGAGGAAGAACGGTATTCATCGACTTGCCGCATTTTGGACAAGCAGTAGTTTTCTTTGAAACTAAGGAGCCACAATGCGGACAAATGGTGAGATTTGAGTTCTGTTCTTTTTCAGAGTTACTATCAGTGTTTGTCTCTTTTATTGCATGAGGGTCACAGCCGCAATGAGGGCATACAGTAGCCCTGTCAGAAACAGAATGTCCACAAATGTTACATTTTATCAGTGCCATAACCTAATTGTTTTTAGAGTTGAACTTGTTTTCTAACGCCCACTTTGCCTCGGGTAACCCTTGTTCTGCGGCTTTCCTGCACAGATCCTTTGCCTTGTTATAATCAGGAGCAATCTCTCCGCTTTCTCCATGATAATAAATTTTAGACAATTCATATTGGGCTAAAGGCATTCCTTGGTCAGATGCTATCGTAAGCCATTCTATTTCCTTGTGAGTATCTTTCTTAATACCTTTTGCGCCAAAACTATATAATAAAGCCAGAGAATATTGTGCATAAGGGAAACCTTGTAAAGCAGCTTTTTCAATGTATTTGAATCCCTCAATTGTATCTTTGGGTACCACCATTCCTGCAAGATATGCAATACCAATATTAGATAAAGCGGCAGGAAAATTGTCATTTGCAGCTTCTTTAATTAATTCAAATCCTTTTTGTGGATTTTTAGGAACACAATACCCACGATCATATAAGAACCCCAATAGGTTCTTGCCACTTGCGCTATTCAAGTTGGCAGACTTTTGGGCAAGCTCAAGTACTTCTTTACATTCAGTTTCTCTGTGTGTTTCATATAGTTTGACACCAAGCACAGCCATAGCATCAGCATCGCCTGTCTCTGCCCTCTGCCTTAGTTCGCTTTCCGACATATTCTCATAAGAGGCAATGTATGCTTTGTGCCTAATAAATGTTCCGTTTTCAGAAGAATACAAGTCGTAGCCGAAATAAACACACAATTCGCCACCTATCACAACAGCCATCACCACAGCGGCTATTGCTAATAATACATTCTTGTTCATAGTCTGTCTAACTTTGTTATTTCTTCATTGCATCCCAATATCTCTTATTTATTCTTCGCCAAGTTCTATGTATGCTTGGCCAATAGCGGTGGAGTGCTTTGCCCATTCCGCAACAGTCAAGAATTATAGAGAAAATCAATAGACCATATAACAGTATGATTAAAAGTCCACCAGAAGCAATAAAGTCATTTGAAGATATGCCCAATATTCCAAATGCTATAAGACATAATAAAGCCCCAATCAGGTATGCAACAACAAACGCAACAAAACCCTTGAAGAAAGCCCATAGAACAGCATACAGAAATGTTTTGAATATCAAGTTGAAGAAATAGAATATGTTATTGATTACCGCATACTCCTCCTTCTCGCTTTCATTCTTGCAAGTAAGATACCATGGACCAAACAGCCATCCCAAGAATGGATGTTCTTTCTCAAAAGCCTTGCGAGGATAGTTTCTCAAAGGCCAAGGGTCTTTGAATAACCATGCAGATGGTGAGATTGGAGAATATTGACCATTCTCGTTGAAATCTTCATCATCGTCTGTTGGTGTAGCCTCATGTACTTGCTCCTCTTGCTTTGGCTTCCAATTATCATTTGGACAACCACAGTTAGGGCATGATTGTAAGTCTTCCGAATACATTTCTCCACAATCGGGACATTTTACTTGGTTCATAGTTTGTATTGTTTAATTGTACTGCTAATTTTTTCTTATTGACAAGATAACAACATCTTTGTCTCGTCCTATTGTGCCACGAGATTTAAGAGCTGCTATTGCTTCACTCTCATTGTCTGAATAGAGCATGATAGTTGCACTTCCATTTGTGCAGCTTCCGATACCTTCAACTCGATATTTTACAGTATAACTTTCTTTAATCATATAGATAATATACGTTGAAGTTTAGCAGTCCTTGTATTCAAAGACCGCTGAACTATTGTTTGATAATTTATCTTGCAAAATTGAAATCAACGGTTGCTGTTCCGTTGAAAGTATAGGAATACTCGCCACCTACCATTTTGAGGTTGTCGAATTTGATAGTCATATCATCTTTGCTCTTGTCGATAGATACAACTTTGGCAGAACCACTCTTGTAAGTAAGGGTAGTGTAGCAAGCATCTGATTCGTCCTGTGCCATCAGCTCCAATGATTTCTTGGAGAAATCATCGCCAACTTTTGGCTCTGATGAGTCTGTATAAGAGAATTGGTAAAACCAACAATCTTTAGTGTTGCCTACTTGATTGAATACAGATACTGTAAACTCGCCCTTGCCGTCTTCTGCGTCATAACTGCCCTCTTGAACAACATTTGCGTCAATCTCAAAACTCTTACCATTGATTTGAATGGTATTTGATGATGGAGGATTATTGTCGCTATCATCATTACCGCCACAACTGCTTAAGGCGAAAGGCATCAAAGTTAATAATGCCAACATCAGAAACTTAAAATGCTTTTTCATTGTTATGTTTCAAATATCGCACCTTCAGCCCAAACAGTGCCGTTAGTAATTTGATATGTTAGGGAGCATAAAAAGAAAAGTGGAGCTTTATCTCTCCTGATCCCTACGAGTGACGGCTTGGACTCCGTGTAATGAAGGAATAGGAGAATAAGCCCCACTTGGTCGTATTTCGTTTATATGTACGAATACACACCAAGGGAAGCATTATTCTCACAATACCCCTAAACATTACTTTGTGTGAAAGTGTCCAAGTTTCACACGGAGGAGTATGGCGAAATACGCTTCTCTAAATATGTCCGTCAATAAAGCCTATTTCGGCAATATGACACTGCAAAGGTAACTAAAAATGTTGAGACTAAAGAATAAATCGAATTGAAATTGATGTTTTGTGTTTGTATTTAGAAAAATTTCACTTTATCTGTGCAATCTATACTGCATCTGTGTCACAATAACCTTTTAGATTTGATTTATACATTTTGAATAGCATATCAATACCTATTAGAAAGATTAAATTGATACACTTGATTGTTTGATACAGTTGGATGGTTTTTCCATTTTCAACAATAACATAAAAGTAGAAGAACATAGACGTTATCATTTGAAAATGGAAAATCAGATTAGTTATTCTATCGGCTTTTTGTAAGGCCTTCTCGGAATGTTATTCCTGTCACAAAACTCATATAATCTACTCAAGCCTATCTTTATTCCATTTGCTTTGAGCATAGCAAGATTATCTTTCACAGACAGACTGCAATCATAGAGGTTGCCAATCTCTTCGTCCTTCAACTTGCGCCTGACGATTCCAACCATCGACTTGGGCTTGATGCCTCTTTCTGAACAATACAGTTTATCTACTTTGAACTTACTCGGCTTACGCTTCGTCTTTATGTTTATCTTTTCGTATTCTATATTTAGGGCATTGTTGGCAATCCTCATTAGCTCTTGATTATTCAGAGTGTTGTCTGAGTTATCATAATACCATTGTCGTTCAGCAACCAAATTATATAATAGGTGTTCAAATGTGATGGTTGGAAAAATCTTTCTGCGTATGAGTGCAGACACAAACAAGCATTTCCTCCTATTGTCGCCATCCCTCTTTATCTTTACAACCGATACTTTGCGAATATCACCACTATTGCTTGTTACGACATCTTGATACCAACTTCGATATATCTCTTGATAGTTTTCGGGTATCAACGCATAACCGTTATTATATGTTAGCTCGGAATGGTCAAAATAGCAGTATCGCTCTCGGTACTTGATAATCAAGTCAGAAGGTGGAATTTCAAAGAGGTCGTTAATGAAATCCTTATCCTTTATAGGATAGACATATTCATTACTGTTTGCAGATTCCTTTACTGACCTGTTTTCATGGTGGGCTGATTCAACAAGTGAAGCTCCAAAATCTGATAAAGTATAAACTTTGTCTGTAGAATACACTTCACACCTTGGCGTTCCGTTGCCATTCATATATTGTGCAGGTCTTGCTCCACACGAATCTTGGTCGGGGTAAGTAGGGTAATCTTTGCGTATTTCCTTTATGATGCCTTTGTATGTTGAGGCTAAGGTTTCAGCATTTGGTATATCCTCATTAAATACATAACAAAGGCGAAAGCGATACTTGTTACCCTTATTTGTACAAAGATTGCTCGGTGTTGTATAGTATATAGTAGGCTTCTTCGATAACCCATAGACAAATTGTTTCATTTCCATGTTGAAATCATCAACGTCAACAAACACTACATTAGCTCTGTCGAAATTATCATTCTTCTTCTCGTATATTTTAAAGGTGTCGGCTTTTGTTGTAAACCAATGGCAAAAGCAATATCCATCTTTGATGTGTTTTGTAAAGTCCTCAATACTTATAGAGGAACGTTTAAAACAAAGTTTCTTTATGTCTATACTCTCTTTGGTTGCATAGTGTTCGAGAGATAGACTTAGTTTTAATGCTATCACGTTTCATAATCGTAATATCATTATTTTGTTGGACAGGGTTTCGCCTGTCCCTTTTAGTTTTATCTTGGCTCTACATAGCCTATTCTGTTTACTGTCTAAGATAGTTCCTATCTGTTCGTCTTGGAGTCTTTGGATGGTGGTGGTCTCTTTCTGTTTCTCTTCATATTTTATATGGTTTTATTTCTATCATTTATTCTCATGTTGCAAACATACTACTTGAGAGACTACTATTGCAAAATTGAATATTAAAAAATCTGAAGACTTGAAAGAAAAGGCATTTTGTATACCGGAAAATTTTCTAAAAGATGCACGGCAACCCCTTGTAGTCGATGCCTCGCTCCCTCTATAGGGGATATACAAAGGTGGGATACGGACGGAGTACTCCCCTTAACTTCATTATATACAGTGCTTTGTACTTGTCTAAGTAGTAGAAACTGATGCTGAACATTTACACCTTATTTATATAGTGGGCATCCACGTTTGTCACGTTGTTGTTTTAAAACCCTGTATATTTACACCTTATTATATATATAGGGGCAGCTCTTGATTGTCTTTTTGAGGCTTAAAATCAATTGATTTTAAGTAGAGTAAATCGTGTAAGTGACTGATAGCCATGGTTGTGTATGAAGTTCGTGCAGTCCCCGATAAATATCCCCGACAATAGCTAACTCTCTGAATATCAGATATAGAGTATAATTGAGTGGGAGTAATTCCTGATTAAAATAAAAAGGGGATGTGTCATAAGTTCATGATACATCCTCTTTTTATTTTAATCATATTCTTTTCATGTTTTTCATAGTTTTGTTCATCGGATTACGCTGAGTTTACGGAACATTCTTGCTCTACGGATTATTCACGGAATTTCATGGATTACTTGCTGATTTTCACGGATTTGACCTTGCGGTCATTGGGCTAACGCCGTAGCGTTCCTGCTTTAGGGGGTATCGCTACGACCGTCAGGTTGTGATTCTCAGTCTGGTCCAAAGTCCTCTTGGGATGAGGTGCCAGAAGAACACGAGGATAGCGTAACGCCAATCAATGACTTTCACTTCTTTTCCTTTTTCGATGGCACGAACGATGTGCTTGGCTACATCTTCTGGTTGGAGCTGGAGTGGATAAGTACTGCTTGCTATGAGGTCTGTCTTTACAAATCCGGGTCTGATATCCGTGATGGAGATAGAGAGATGGCGCATTCTTGCCTGTTGGGAAAGACATTCGAGATAATGGTTCTGGAATCGCTTGGTGGTTGAATAGGCTGGGGCTGCACCGAGTCCTTTGGTTCCGGCAATGGAAGTGATGCAGGCTATGCGGGCCTTCTGGCTACTATGGTGGTGGACAAACCAGTTGAATGCCGTATCTACCATGCGTGTGAATCCCAAACCATTGGTTTCTACGGTCTTCAACTCTTTTTCTATATCGAGCGAGTTGTTCTGCCAGCCAATGCCAGAACTGTGGAAATACAGGTCCATTCCTCCCAACTTGTCAATGAGTTCGAGAAGCTGGGAAGGTGCTTCGGCGGAAGTCACATCGATTTGCTGATAACAGATGATTCCGCCTTGTGGCGTTGCTTTGTTATCAGAGATGGTTCCGCCGCTTTGCAAGGTTGTTTTGTTATCAGAAACCAGAGTCTGTAGTCTCTCGATTCTTCTGCCGGCTATTCCCACCTGCCAGCCTTTTGCCGCAAGCAGTTTTGCTACTTCCATTCCGATGCCAGATGTGGCACCCATTACGATTGCTTTCTTTGCCATATCATCCTATTAAATAAGGTGAATTCTTGTCTAACTCTATCTAAACATCTAAATCGCTTTTACTCTTTAGCAGGGCTTCCGCCTTCTTCACGCTTCCTGATTCCAGAATCAGCTGTTTCACTTCTTCGTAGTCCGTATATTGCGGATTGCGTTCCATGAAGATGCGGCAGGCACGGTCGATGAGTTTATGGTTGATGAGTTTGGCGTTCACCATCTTGTTGCCTTCCACCCGTCCTTGCCTGATCTGAAGGGAAGTGCTTATCATGTCCAGAATCATCTTCTGCGATGAGCCTGCTTTCATGCGAGTGCTTCCCGTTACAAATTCCGGTCCCGTGATGACTTCTACGGGATAATCGGCAGCTTGGGCGATGGGAGCGTGGGGATTGTTGACGATGCAACCCGTAGGAATGCCTTCTTTCTTGCAATGCTGCAAGATGGAAAGCACGAATGGGGTTGTGCCGCTGGCAGAAAAACCGAGTACGAAATCCTGCTTTGAGATATGTTTATCGCAGAGCTGGTGCCAACCATTCTCCAGGTCGTCTTCTCTGGATTCCCTGGTTTGCGTAAGGCAGCCGATGCCTCCGGGGAAGATGGCTTGTATCTGCGAACCGTCGATGCCATAGGTGTTCTGCACCTCTATGGTATCGAGGGTAGCCAGTCTTCCGCCCGTTCCGCAACCGGCATAGAAGAGTCTTCCGCCCATCTTCAGCTGCCCTTCGATGGCGGAAATCAGTTGGTTGATGGCAGGCAATGCTTGTTCTATCGCCAGCGCCACCTTCTTGTTTTCTTCATTGATATGAGTGGTGAGTTCTTCCACGCTCATTTTTTCCAGATGTTCGTAGAGCGAGCTCTGTTCTGTTATTCTCTTTTCTTCTTTATTTGGCATAGTATTTTACTTTTGGTTGTAGATTACGAAAAGCTTGATTTCAGGCTATTTCCTGTGGCTATAGCCGATAATCCTGATGCAGGTTTCTATTCTTCTGCCAGGAAATAAACCGGAGCATTGCGTGAACCTTCTTTAATCAGGAAACCGGATTTTTCCAGTTGCTTCAACCAGTTGAGTGCAGTCTGTTTGCGGATATGAAATTCCATTTCCAGGGTTCTGCGGTTGATGGAGCGATGGTCTTTCATATACTCTCTTATTTTCTCCTTCAAGGTATCTTCAGAGAAAGGGTAGGAGCGGGAAGTATATTGCGATTTCTCGAAATGAGTATGATGCTTCACCTGTTTCAGCAGGTCTTCATTGGGGCGGAACTTGATGCCCCTTACGCTAACGTAGTCGGCTCTCACCTTGCTGTCAGGCTTCAGTTCATCCATATCCAGATTTACCGAGAGTGAGAGGTATCCGATTTCCGGGATGTTGATACGCTTTCCATCCTGCAGGTCTTCTTCGATAATGTCACGCAGTTGCATGAAGACAGTAGCCACTTCTCCCTTTCCCAAACAGCTATGTTGGGCTATTCGTTCTATCATCTGCTTGTCTGTCATCGCAGGTTGCTCAAAGATATGGGCGAATCGGCGTGTCTCTTCATTTCCTCCAGCATTGGGAAGATAATGTATTTCATATTTTATAGCCATAGTTTTCTCAGTTTTATGTCAGCAAGAATAAAATGTTCTTGTTATCACCCGTTATTGTCTGGTTGATGTCGCAAAGATAAATAATTATTCTGAGAATCAAGAAGAAAAGAGGAAAGAAATACAGATAGAATTTGGAAATACTGTGATTGGCGGTTTGAAATGACAGAAATAGTTGTTTGAAAAGATAGGATAAGTTGTCGAAAGAGATAGTATCGTCAGCCGCACAACAGCTGTTATGCAATCGCACATCAGCTGTTGTGCGGTTGTCTGCCACGTGTTGTGCGCTCGTAAAGCGGCTGTTGTGCAGTAAACTTTCTAACCCCTTTATCATATTTCAATTCCTTATTTATGTTATGATAGAATAGAATAAGGTGTATTTAGGCGTGGTAAGAGTTGTTTGCTGGTATCTAAAGAAGAAAAAGGTAAGGTTTAATAGAAGTTTTCCGATGAAAGGTGTACTCGTTTCAATAATTTGTTGTATCTTTGCAAATGGATTTGGCTACTGCCATTTCCAAGACATCGTTGGTAAACAAAAGCATTCGCTATTATTTCGCGTTCAGCCAAAAGCCTCGGAAACTTATTGGAAATAACGTAACAAGGAATAATTGTGATAAGGCATTCGGTATGGGATGCCTTAACTATTCGTGTATTAGCAATGCATCTACGCTATAGGCGTGGTGCATTCTTATTTGAATAGTTGAGGTTTCCATTCCGAGGCTGCCTCATAGCTGAACGCAATAAGAGCATCACGCCCTTTTTGCGTCTTGGCGTGATTGATAGTTGTATGCACATATTGTATTTATGACTATTAATTATTGTATGAAAGAATGGTTGAGAAAGCAAAGCCTTATTATTGTGCTTGCTTTGGTTGTGATTTGTTTGATTCCTGTAGTGTATAAGGAGTTGCTTGATGAATTCTCTTTAGGTAGAGTAATTTCTTCAGCCTTGTATGTGTTGCCACTGTGCTTCCTTTTGACGTCTATCCGTAAGAAATGGATATTCATTGTGTTTTCAAGTGTATTGATGGTTACGTCGTTCTTGGAAACTATGATGGTACTTCTCTATAAGAATTATCTAATTGCTGGTAATATTCTGGCGATATTGGGGACTACGGCTGATGAAGGAACAGGCTTCGTGTTGAGTTCATTGAGTAAAGTGCCATTGGCAATGCCTGTCATATTGGTATTTGTCTTTTTGTTGCTTGCATATAGACCTGCTGTTTCTTGTAAGAGAAACATACTTTGTGCAGGTTTGTGTGCGTTGGCCTCAGTCTTGTTTTTGACATATCAATTAGATGTACGTTGGCAGGGCAATATAACGACTACTTTTTATGTGGAACAGAATGTCCTGGCTCGCCCTCCTTATAATTTTTGGTTTCAATCGATGAATGCCTTTGAACAACAATTGCATAAAAGAGACATTGGAAAGGCGGATAAAATGTCGTTTGGTGCTAAACGCCCAAAGGTAGTTGGAAAGGAAATTTATGTCTTGGCGATAGGAGAGTCTTTGAGATATGATAATTTGTCATTGGCAGGTTATCATCGTTCGACAACGCCTTTACTTGATTCTCTGGAGCCTATAGTTTTATTTAGTAATTATTATTCTACAGCTAATCTAACGATGTATTCTGTTCCTCAGATTGTGACTCGTGCGACACCAGAAGACTTTAATCTCAACTATCGTGAGAAGAGCATCTTCAAGCCTTTTCAGGAATGTGGCTTTAAGACATTTGTGATAGGAAACAATCTGATGGGTGAAAAAGGGTATGAATATTTGAGCCATGGCTGCGATAAGGTTTATTCGATACCTGGATACGATGACTCTAAGATAGCTTCTTTGGTTGATTCTTTGTCCAATCTCTACGATAAAGTGTTCTTTATAGTGCATTTCAAGGGCAATCATGGTCCTTATAATAATTTCAAGAAAGCTCAGAATAAATTTCGTCCTAATCCAGTCTTTGACCATGTGGGTTGGGACAACCATGAAGCTATGGTGAACGCTTATGATAACACCGTCTTATTTATGGATTATTGCGTTTATCATATTATAAAAGCTATTGATAAGAAAAATGCACAATCAGCTTTTCTTATGGTCTCCGATCATGGAGCTGATTATGATACAGGTGTGAGTGATCATGGAGGTAATTGCAATCCGAGAAAGCCAGAATATCATGTGCCCTTGATTTTATGGCAAAGCGAAGTGTGGAGAAATAAATATCCTAAGAAATATCAGAGTTTAAAGGCAAATAAAGACAAACCTGTCAATGCAGACAACGTGTTTTACTCTGTATGCGACATGGCAGATATTACGATAAGTCCGATGTATGCAAAAGCAGAATGGTCTGTTTTTAATCAACACTTGCAATCTCACGAACGCAAATTATTGGTTCCTGATGGCAAGAATTATATCGTGGTAAAATAATTGCCAAATGCTCAGTAGGGAATGTAATCGAAGAAGATGAAGTAAAAAAAATATAATCCAAAAGCGCCCTTCAGTATAAACGGCTGTACTTTAGATACCACAGCAGAATACTGAAGGGGGACTTTTGCAATCACATTACTTTTTTAGCCATTTCTGACACTAAATCTATGAGTTCCTTAGCTGGCTCGACCAATGGAAGCACCTCCGTTTCCATATCAAGAATATGACGGTCTTAATAGTCGCCAGTTAATCGTAAGGAGAAAAGCTGATTGAATATCTTGCCATACTTTTTGTCAATGATGTTGTTTCTCAAAAAGACTTTGCCAAACATTTGGATTACGCCATTATGAGTGCTAACTTCATACTTGTAAGAAATGAGTAAAGCGGAAACAGCATAGTAAGCTGCATAGTATAAACGATTGGCAGCTGTTTCGACATAACCATTCTTTATAGAACCGATAGCTTCTTGATAGGTACGATTGGCTTTTTCAAGTCTGTACTTTACAACCTCCTTTCTGTCCGCATCAGATAGTTGTACCTTTATCATATTACAATCCCTTCCCTTGTTACATTATGATTAAATAAGGTATGACGGTTTTCTTCCCATTCTTTTTGTGAGAATAGGACAGGATTGATAGTTTCATCAATATCCCATCCTAATTCTCTTAGTGGATAGGAATACTTGTCGTAATCTTGCAGAGTGACCTTTGGCTTGTCGAGAAGAATAAGAATGTCCCAATCGCTTCCTTCGTGTTCTGTACCTCTGGCGCGAGAACCGAAAAGGATAGCCTTTGCGTGAGGGTCTATCTCATACAATTGTTGTGCATCGCTTCTATAATTTGGTTCTTCTTCATACGCAATCATTCACTATTTCACCGCAAATTTATATACTCATTTTACGCCTTGTTGGCCAATGGCGCTGCCTGGGTATAGACTCTTGCGCCAAGCTCCTTGTCGAGCATGTATAGACCATAGCCGTTGTCCTTGATCATGCGAAGGTTGTCGATGATGTTCTGGGCGTTCTCTTCTTCCTCCACCTGCTCATCTACAAACCACTTGAGCATGCTCTGTGTGGCATAGTCATTCTCCTGGGTAGTGAGAGCGAAGAGGTTGTTGATGAGGGAGGTAACCTTCTGCTCGTGTGCCAAGGTTGACTCGAAGACATCCAATGGATTCTCCCATGTGGTAGGAACGGCATCTATAGCCTTCAATTCCACGTGACCGCCACGCTGGATGATGTAATTGAACATAATCTTGGCATGGTCTTGCTCCTCCTGAAACTGAACCTGGAACCAGTTACCCATACCTGGGTTGCCGTTGGCATGGCAATATGCCGCCATAGACAAATATAGGTAAGCTGACCACATCTCTGCATTAATCTGGGCGTTGAGCGCCTCTTCTACTTTCTTATTTAGCATGGTTTTCTAAATTTAATGGGTTAGACTTTTTGTTTGTACCATATATGAAGAATGGCAATTCTTTGCCTTTTCTTACAAGCACATCGCAAAGTTACGGCTTTTATTTGAAATGACAAAAAATATTAAGAAAATTTTAATCTTGGAAGATTCAATTTCTGAAAGTATGGTTACTCAACTTTCGTACACGCGGTAACTACTCAGCACCCCTATGGGCATGAGTAATCGTCTTACTGTTGTACTACAGCAAGAATTGCATTGAATTTAGAATTTCCGTTCTTCATAGCAGTTTCAGCAATGGAGTGCAACTTGGCAAAATCATCGGCACCGCTGTCTGTTCGGAAGCAACCGCTGACTTTCTGCTTTATCTTGATTTTCCTAACTCCCCGCTCACTGGCATTGTTCTCGTAAGGCACACTTGGATTGGAGAGAAAGGTAAATAGGTAGTCTTTGACTTTAAGGATACCCCTCTTGAATTTCTCAAACTCGTTATCTAAATGCGTGAGGCTTTCACCCAAGAGGTTCTTCATCTTTGTCTTCAGTACCTTTATCTTTCTAGAGGTAATGTTGTCCTCTCTTCTGAGATTTATAGAGTGTTCTATCAGATGGATGAATCTCCGTGACCAGTTCTGGTTTGGATCCAGTTCGTTCAGATACTCTGCATTCCTAAGAAGATGAGCCAGGCAGACCTGATGGTCCTTAACATTCATCCTGAAGTAGCTCTGATGTCTGTCAGTCACAAGTGTCGAATAGGGAAGTCCCTTTGGAAACTTGGAATCTATGGCCTTCTGACCTCGCGATTCTGACTGGAACACGTATGTAAGCAGGTCGTTCTGGAATATCCAGTTCCAATGCAGATGCTTTCCTACCGTAGCACCAGTTTCATCGGCTCCTACGACAGACGCTGTTTCCAGCCTCTTGCGTATTTCCTCATATGCACAGTCTGCCTTGCCGCTATTCTCTTTGAGTATGTTCTGCACTGTTCCCTCACTTATATTCTGGCCGGACAGGTCGGATATAAGTTCTGCAATCCTTTTGAACGGAATACACTGCACTACATTAAGGTATGTCACCAGTGCACGGAGGTTGTCACCATACTTGATACGACAGTTGGGAGCTTCGCAGTTGTTTACGCAACCGCATTCACAGACCTTCTCGTAATACTGTTCCTCGCAGGTCTCTACGACCACCTTGATATCAACAATCTGTGTCTTACGGATCTTCTGGCATGGTATATCAATCAAGAGCCGACCACAACATTTACAATAGACGGGTTCGTGCTTTACAATTACGTCTGGTTCTGCTATAGTCTGCAGTGTGTGACCCTTGTGGCCAGGCTGTCCACCGCTCGGCTTTCCGCTTGGCTTGCGAAGAGACTTTGTCCTGCGCAGCTCACGGGAAGCGATACTTTCTTGGGATGGAGGGATACTGCTGTTACTGCTGTTTTTCTCGGGCTTTCCTGGTGTACTTGATGTATCGTCATCAGCACCCTCGAGTTCCTTGATGCGCTTTTTAGCAACGGCTAGTTCAGCCTTTGTGGAAGCAAGTTCTGTCTTTAGATTATGTATCTCCACGTCCTTCTGGTTAATGACACGGTTGAGACGTCCGATCTCCTCAGTCTTCTCGGAGTCGGACTTCTCAAGTTTGCGCAGACGCTGGTTTATCTGGCGCAAAACAACATCTATGTCAGTACAGTCGCTTGCCATTTTTTGGTGCAAAGATAAGCATTTATCTCCACATGGCAAAATCACGATTTACATCCCTTAACGCAGACTTTTGACTTACGGGGAATGCAAAAACGCATCTCCTGGCAGATAATCTGTTGAAGGGAGATAATAGACAAAGGAGACATGTTGGAGGCATCATCGGAAAAGAACTCGTTAAATGAACTGTTTTAAACAGCCTACGTCCTCATCGACTCAATCATTAAAAAGTTTGTAAGGATGAAGAAAATAAGCAAAATCAAGTTTATGCTTTATTAACGAGAAGTTTTCTATAGGGGTGCTGAGTAGTTACCGAAAATGCATATTTATGCTAAATTTCGTTAACCGTATTCATTTAGTTCATTGTATAATGTATATCAAAACAAAATGATGACATCAAATGTCAGCGACCCGAATCTACAGGACAGTATCTGTCAAATAGTTGATAAGTATTGTGATAGGAATGCTTATGGTCACAGAGACAGGTTGGAAGTACGTGTTACCAACAAGTTCAAGGCAGAGATTCCTCTTTCTCACGTCAAGATGACGAGAAACGGAATTACCTCAAACTATGATTACTCAGATCATCCGTATATATCGGAAGACTCGGTGACTCTTCGTTCTGGGGAGTTTGCAACCGACACCATTGTGCGCTATGGTGACACCTTTCATGTTCTCCATTACTCCTATGACGTGAAGCGTGACAGCACGGTATTATACAATATTGACCTGAAGACCGCAAGACAAAGCACACAACAACATGAGGAGTTGGATGAGTTGGCAAAGAGAATAGAATCATTATTGAAATAATGGGTTAAACCGAAGCAAGATAAAGAAACTGATAATGTTTTTCATAGCTTTCATCACCCTTATAGGTTGTGGGGGCGGCTACCAGCAGGAAGAGAAAACTTCTGAATGGGGTGACAGTATAGCGACGATAAACAACACTGCTTACTATTGGCTGCAATTAGCAGATGATTCTGCACGGATTTCAGCAGTCAGAGACAACCAGTTGGTAACTGAGTGTATTGTGAGAGGACCTGTATATGGTGCAAGGCAATATGATGACGGAGAAATATATATTCTCTGCGGTCAAAACCAAATCTCTTGGTTTGATGTCAGAAACATCCCAAGCGAAATAGATTTGATGACCGAGGAGGATTTGGATAATTATGATCCGTCGCAAGAAAATGCGGATCAAATAATCGATATAGGCATGTGAAATAAGGGAAAAGACAGTGACTAGTGGTGGTTTCGATGGAAAAACGCCCATCTTGTGTAGATTTCACATAAAAAGTTTTGTTGTTCAAAATAAATACATTACCTTTGAACTGCGTTCTTCCTCCTCCTTGCAAGGCATAGCCAAAACGAGCTTTGTCTCTGCTCTTGCTTCGAGCGTCGGTTGTGGCGTAAATTTAACACAATAAGTATATGGATAAGATAAACAAGACAGACGAAGAGTTGAAATACTGCTATAAGTACCCTCACCCGAGTGTGACGACGGACTGTGTCATCTTTGGGTTTGACGGCACGAAATTGAGAGTGCTTTTGGTGCAGCGAGGCATTGAACCATATAAGGGGCGATGGGCTTTCCCGGGCGGTTTCATGAAAATGGAAGAGAGTGCCGAGGTGGGTGCTCTGCGTGAGTTGCAGGAAGAGACAGGTCTGAAGGGAGCCTATATCCGACAGTTCCATACTTTCACTGCGCCACTGCGTGACCCTCGTGAGCGTGTCATCACCATTGCCTACTATGCTTTGGTGAGGATGCAGGAGGTGAAGGGTGGAGATGACGCAGCCGATGCACGGTGGTTTGCCTTGGACGAAGTGCCGCAGTTGGCTTTCGACCACGACCAGATACTCCGAAAAGCTGAACAGGCATTGCGTCAGCAGATACATTTTGAGCCCATTGGCTTTGAGCTGCTGCCAGAGGAGTTCACCATCAAGGAACTGCAGAACCTCTACGAGGCTATATTGGACGTGCGTTTTGACCGCCGCAATTTCTACAACAAGATGAAGCGGCTCGGTATGCTGGAACAAATGGACGAAACAGTAAATCCATCGCAGAAGAAAGACGCTTTTCTCTTCCGATTCAACAAATCGAAATATGAGGAGCTGAAGCAAAAGGGATTCAGATTGGAATTTTAAATTATAATAGGAATTTATGTACAATAGAGAATATACCCCCGAAAGGATTTTGGAATTGAAAGAGAACGAGATATTCGTCTTTGGCAGCAATCTGGCAGGCGCACATGGAGGCGGAGCTGCCCGGTTTGCTTACGAACGGTTTGGTGCCGTATGGAGTGAAGGCGTGGGTCTGCATGGTCAGACATACGCCATCCCTACCATGCAAGGAGGTGTAGAGACCATCAAGCCATACGTAGATGATTTCATCCGTTTCGCCAAGGAGCACAGCCGGCTCACATTCCTCGTTACACGAATAGGTAGCGGTATAGCAGGATTCCTTGACGAGGAGATTGCTCCACTCTTTGCGGATGCCATTGATGTGGAGAATATCATCCTTCCGAAAGAGTTTGTGGCGTGCTTGGTGCATTAATCTGCATGGCAATGATAGAAAACAGGTTACTTTTGCCTCTATGCTATCATAAACGCAATGAAGGGAGGCTAATACTGATGCGGAGATATACTTCCTTTTGGGAGCTGACAAACAGGATTTGCTCACACATCTTTCAAGACATAGAGGCTTTCAGGATATGTTCAACCTTTTCGTTAAGCCACATGATCAGAGTCAGGCTTGCTTGAGCTCTGCCATGGCGAGAAAACGAAGGATGAAATCCAAGGTTGTCCTCTATGCAAGAGCAAAAGCCCGGAATAATATGAAGCGTGTTGAAGAAGTATTAAGAAAAGCAAAAAAAAAAGGATGTTCAAAGAGTAATAGATAGTGGGATTCCGGATGTGGCTCCTGTTTTTGGTGGAGTACGAGGACGAACATTGTCGTCAAGGCACCTTAAGTATGCATGGCCAATCATAGCAGAAGCAGGTGTTAAGACCGTCATAGACCTTCGGAATCTGGATTCCTCAAACAGGCTTGTGGAGTATTGCGAACAATACGGAATGGAGTTCTTCCATTATCCTGTTGACAAGAAGAAGTTGAATACAGAGGTGATGGTTGATCGACTGATACGGTTCTGCGAACTCATAGAGCGAGGTAACTTCTATATTGCTTGTACCATGGGATTGCATCGAACAGATATTGCACTCTCTGTATATTGGGTTTTCTATGGAGCAGACAAAGGTCTCGATGCGCCAAATCTCAGAGGCTATACGGAAGCATCTGGTCATGATACTAACAATATCATGCAAGTCCTCAATGCCATATATATCTGTATGACAGAACGAAATGGACAAAATCCTATGCCTGAAGAAGTTTTCAAAGAAAGGAAGAATGCGATAAATGAAAAGAGTAGGTCATGAAGATGTATATAAACAAAAATCAAAAAGTAAGAAAATCAAATTTCGATTGACAAATGGGTTACTTTCCAGCAAAACAAGTCATAAAGACATGTAAAAGCAAGAAAAATCATTGATTGAGATAAAAAAACGTTAGAAGTTGAAGGAATCTCATGAAAAAAGATTAATTTTGCAACCGATTTTGAAAAAATGTAAATACATGGTAAATAACAGCATTAATCAGTTGCCTGGTGCAACACAGAAAGCTGAATAGTGAGTTTGTCGGGTTTCGGCTCATTTTTTCAGCAAGACACATTCATGGAGCCCGAAACAAACAGAAACGAGTAAGCAGACTCACAAAAGACATGTAATTCAAAGCAAACCTACATCTCCAAGAACAGACAAAAGACTCCGTGTGGTGCCTTTATGTAAGGTTGGTACAAATAACACACGCCAGAGCATTTTTTTATTTCATCTATGCCCTTATTGTACCCTCACGAGACGTGGGGTATAGGACTTCAAAATCATAAAATCATGTTAGAACTTAAAGGAAAGTATTGCAAAGACTGCAAGATTTATACAGACAATATAGAACAGGATGCACTGTCGATGATATACCACTTCCTCGATCATCCAATGTTCGAGGAATCAAAGATAAGAATCATGCCTGATGTGCATGCGGGCAAGGATATTGTGGTGGGCTTCACCGTTCCTTTTACAGACCATGTCAACCCCGACCATGTAGGTGGCGACATCGGTTGCTCCGTCAGTACAGCTATCACCGACCTTCCGGTCAATGAAGCTGACTATCCTGCCATTGAGAAGACCATCCGCGAGAACGTCAAGTTTGGTATGACCATTCACGAGAAGTCGGTCTATGATGTGAAACAGCTGTACAAGCATCTTCAGACGAGGCTTGGAGAAGCCAGACAGCAATGGCCCGAGATGGTGAACAACATGGATGTGACGGAAAAGGGCATCACCGCCTTCCTCAAGCGCATCGACATGAGCGAGCACATGTTCTACCACAGCATCGGAACCGTAGGCGGCGGAAACCACTTCGTTGAGGTGGGTGTCACTCCCGAAGGCAACTACGCCTTCACCGCACACTGCGGTAGCCGCAACCTTGGTCAGAAGGTCTGGAAATACTGGAAGCTGGAGGCTTGTAAACTTGCCGACTCAGCAAAGGGGTATCTCACCGGCGAGGCCATGAGGGGTTACATCACGGATATGGTCATCTCTCAGGCATACGCAGAGTACAACCACATGGTCATTGACCGTCTGGTGATGGAGGCCATCGTCAGCTGCAGTGGCAAGAAGGCTGACATCACGGAGCAGATCTACACCACCCACAACTACATTGACTTCGGCATGAAGATGCTCCGCAAGGGTGCTGTGGCTGCCCCGGAAGGCAAGAAGCTCGTTATTCCTTTCAACATGCGCGATGGTCTTATCATCTGCCGTGGCAAGGGTAACGAAGAATGGAACCAGAGTGCCCCACATGGTGCAGGACGCCTGATGTCTCGCGCAGCGGCCAAGGAGCTCATTGACCTTGACGAGTACAAAGAGGCCATGAAGGGCATCTATTCCACATCGGTCGGTACCGGTACCATCGATGAGAGCCCGATGGCTTACAAGGATCCGAAGGAAATCCTTCAGCTGATAGCAGACACCGTTGAGGTGGAGTATTTCATCAAGCCGGTCATTAACCTGAAGGCTACAAACAGTTACGACTCGAGCGTCGAAATAGACATGAACGAGGAACAAGACTAAATTTCCTCGTAGCCCCTTGTCAAAGGGATCACATGGAGATTCGGCAAACTGAAATCATCATCATTCAGGGCTCGTTTCGCAGTCAGACTTCCAATCAGTCTGCAACGAAAACGAGCCCTTATTGTTTAATAACGAGTAAAAAAGGAGTAATAAAATGAATAAAGAAGAAATAAAGAATTTGCTGTACGCATTGCATCATTCAACATACCGTAACGAGCAGCAGATAAAAAACAGTAAGGATTGCGGTTGCTTTCACTGCAAGACAATCTTCAAGCCAGAAGATGTGACCGACTGGTGTGATAACGACGGCAGGGGCGAACGTACAGGAAGATGCCCGAATTGCCGCATGGATTCGGTACTTGGTGACAACAGTGGTGTTGATATAACGCCTGACCTGTTGGAACTGATGAACCTTCAGTTCTTTGGTCCTGGCATTGACAACGTGAATGTAACTGTTACAAATAGCAATGAAACGGAAGAAAGCAATGAACCTTGATGCTATCAAGGCTATGAGACGAGGAGGACGTGAAGCCGAAATGGAACTTTGGTTTCCACTCTTTCAATCGTCTGCACAAATCAAAGACGACATATACTCGCAAACAGAAGCACAAGCAGGAATGTGAGTAAGTTAAGAATGAACAAAAAAAGTCTGATATGAACAAGAATATACAACAAGATAAAATCCGTGGTTCCCTCGTAGGTGGGGCTGTCGGTGATGCACTCGGCTACCCTGTTGAGTTCATCGGTTCATACATGGGCATCAAGCAGAGATACGGAGAAAATGGTATCACAAGACTTGACACTACACAGTGGTGGCTTCCTGATGGTGGAAAGAGCAACAAAGCTTGGATTTCTGATGACACTCAAATGACGCTGTTCACCGCTTGTGGATTGCTGAATGCCAAAGAACAAGGCATGGCTCCCAAGTATGCAATATGTTATGCATACATTGAATGGTATTTTACACAAATCGGTTGGAGATCAAGCCGACATAGAGACTGTTGGATCGGTGATGTTCCTGAACTCAATTATCGTCGTGCTCCTGGCAACACATGTATGACAGCATTGAAAGATGTCCTTGAAGGTAAAGAAACATATAACAACAGTAAAGGCTGTGGTGGTATCATGCGTACTGCTCCTGTAGCACTTTATGGTGCAGTATGGAGAGATAAGCCAGAGGGAGGAACTCCTGAAGGCAGAATCTCTGACATTAAAGATGTTGATATGATTGCAGCAGATGCCGCAGAAATCACACACCAACATCCACTTGGTTGGCTACCATCTGCATTGGAGGCGCACATCATCTACCGATTGGTTCAGAATGAGAATCCTACTGTTGAGGATTTCCTTAGCTATCTTTCTGAGGGGTATGATACCTTAGAAGTTCTATATCCAAAGGAATTTGATAGCATCAAGGAACTCCGTAGTCTAACGGATAAAGCACTGAGCCTTGTTGCTTCACCTGCATCTGACGTAGAAAACATCGAATCAATAGGTGAAGGTTGGGTTGGCGATGAAGCTTTTGCAATGGCTATCTATTGTACCGTAAAGTATTTCAATGACTTTGAAAAGGCAATGATTGCCTCCGTAAACCATCAAGGTGATAGTGATTCTACAGGAGCTGTTACTGGTAATATCCTTGGTGCTGTAGTTGGCTATGAAGCTATCCCTCAGTTCTTCAAAGAAGACCTGGAACTTCATGATGTGATAAGGCATGTAGCCGATGACCTATGGCGAGGCAAAACAACAAGATATGTTTAGTATCAAGCATTCGGGTCTTTTAATGGACATCCGAATGCTAAACACCTGAAGAAGTCATACAATGAGAGAACAGACAATAATAGGTTGTCTATTATAGATGTTCCGTTGAGAGATCAACAATGGTTACTTTTCTATCTTGACAATCATAAAGAGTTATAATAAAAAAACAAAAGTTATGTAATGTAAGATGGACAAGAATATAATAAAAGACAGAATAAGAGGCTCGCTTATAGGCGGAGCCATTGGAGATGCGTTGGGATATCCTGTTGAGTTTATCTATTCCTTCGGTGATATCCAACGTAGGTATGGCAGAAATGGTATTACACGACTCGATACCCATCAATGGTGGTTGGAAGAAGACAACGGCAATGGTAAGGCTGTAGTATCTGACGACACACAGATGACGCTATTCACTGCCTGCGGATTGCTGAATGCTAAGGCAGAGAATGATCCGTTTCTGCCATCGATATGCGAGGCATATATAGAATGGTTGTTTACTCAGATGGGTAAGAAAAAGAAAGGATATGACAAGTGTTGGATAAGCAATGTGCCTGAGTTGAATGTACGCAGGGCTCCCGGCCATACCTGTATTACATCCCTAAACGACATCTTTAGGGGTGATGATCCAATCAACAATAGCAAGGGATGTGGTGGCGTAATGCGTATAGCTCCTATTCCTCTGTATGGCGCAACTGCAGACAGAATGGATATCCAAGAGGTTTGTAAACTGGCAGCCGATGCTTCTGAATTGACGCATCAACATCCATTAGGTTACATTCCGTCAGCACTCGTAGCGTATGTTATCTATAAGTTGGCGCAAGACGAAGCACCCGAGCGTGAGACATGCAAGGACTATATCCGTGAAGGTCTAAAAGTGATAGCTGAATTGTTTCCCAATTATCCAGAAGAGGTAAAGCGGTTTACCACTCTGATAAAAACCGCCATTCTATGGTCTGATATCTCTACTGATGACGTGAGAACCATCGAGGATGAACTTGGCGGTGGATGGGTGGCAGACGAGGCGGCAGCAATAGCCATATATTGCTCTCTTGCCCATTTCGATAGCTTTGAACAAGCAATGATGGCCGCTGTTAACCATGCTGGCGATAGCGACTCCACTGGAGCCATTGCTGGCAATATCCTTGGCGCAGTCATCGGTTATGATGCCATTCCGCAGCATTTCAAGGACGATGTAGAGTTGCATGACGTGATTCTGCATGTCGCCGACGACCTGTGGCGTGACAAGACAACAGAATTTTTAAATAACAAATAGACATTGTATCGCAATGAAATATGACAAGCAGAACTTGATAGATACAGCAAGGTCATTTGAACGAGATGACTTTGTGTTCTTTTGGGGACACACCGACAGAATGGGAGGTGTTGGCAAGGTATGTCTAAGCCAATGGTATATGTGCTCCTTTGCGGTAGAGGATGTATATTACAACTGTGCGGAGCAATATATGATGGCAGAGAAGGCACGCATCTTTGGTGATGATGACGCATGGCAACAGATTATGGCATCGTATGACCCGATGACAATAAAGAAACTTGGCAGGAAGGTACGGAACTTTAATGCATACGTATGGAAAAAGAACTGTAAGGAAGTTGTCAAGAGAGGAAACCTTGCCAAATTTTTACAGAATCTAAAGCTAATGGAATATCTGCTTGGCACAGGTGACAAGATATTGGTTGAAGCATCACCTAAAGACACAATCTGGGGCATCGGACTTCCCGAAGATGCTCCCGAGGTCTGTAATCCGCGCCTATGGCAAGGTGAAAACCTGCTGGGCTTCACGCTGATGGAAGTAAGGGATATGCTCAGAGTAAAAGAGGAAGATTCGGCCGACAATGTATCGGAGGAGGATATGAAGAAAGCTTTGCTCATGTGGACGATGGGTGCAGGCAACTCAGCTCGCCGCTTCAACTACGAAGACCCTATGCCCGAGAAAACGGAAGTGGCTAAGCCTTGGGGAAATCCTCTTGATGTATATGTTTCTATGCCACAAGATTTCTATCTCACCGCCAGACAGATGGATATAATCAGATATGGTCATATACCAGATGCGATGGAAGACCATTGGTACATGTATTGCGACGATAATGCTATTCACTATCTCCGAAGTTGGACAGGTTTCCACATTTTCGAAGCACATTACGAAGAAAATGGTGATGAATATCGCATTACAGAGTTGCGCGTCAATAACAATCCTGATGAATATAGGTTGAGTGACGCAGAATCTGCTACAGCATTGTTCTATGCTCTGCTCATCAGTGAGTACGGTGGTGATGCATCTGCATACTGGAATGCAGCTTTTTAGGACTGATTAACTAAAGTTTCCCACACCTAAAAAGAGAGGTTGAAATTGCTGCGTAGCCTTTATCCTCTTTTATAGGTAGTAGGCACTTCGTTCTTTGAAATTATTGAAATAAATCTGAGGATAAATAACAGATTGTCAATTATTTGTTGTATCTTTGCAATGACCAAAAAACAAGATATTAAACAAAAATTAAACAATCTGTTATGAATGCAAAATTAAGTCATTTTTCTGAATTATCCGACTTTTTGAGTGAAAAATCTACTGTCTGCAATGATTTTCTGTCATTATTGGACAGATTCAAGCTCGGACAGTCACTTCGCAAACTCAAAATGGAGAAGGAGAAAGGTGCATCGGCATTGGATTTGCTCAAGTACCTCCTTATCTTCCGCCTCTTCGGTCAGAATATCCACCAATCGCTACATCATGAGCTCGCTCCATTCATAGACGGAGGCAAGAACCAGTTCTACCGTTTCCTTACACGTCCTAAAATGGACTGGCGCAGGCTTCTTTACCGTACTGTAAAATCCTTCTTCCGTATCGTAACGGAGAATTCCACAGATGCTGATCTGGAGAAATACTTTATCCTTGATGATACCATGATTGAGAAAAGTGGCATCGGTATGGAAGGTATCAGCCGAGTCTATGACCATGTGGCTCAGAAGTGTGCACTTGGATACAAGCTGCTACTGCTTGCCATTACCGACACGAAGAGTACCTTGCCACTTGAATTCTCCCTGCATGCAGAAGCGGGAAGGAAGAAGGACTTCGGACTCACAAAGAAACAGCTCAAGGACAGATTTACCAAGCAACGCAGCAATGACGACTGCATGAAGAAAAGAGCCGATGAACTTCTCAAGGATAAGCCTGGCATAGCGATAGAGATGCTTCGCAGAGCCGTAAAAAACGGTTACATAGCCAAGTATCTGCTTGTTGACAAATGGTTCTTTGGTTACGACTTTATAAAGAAAGTCAGAAGCATCAAGGATGGAGCCATACACGTCATCACACTGCTCAGGAATAAAAACACAGGCTTTACGGTAGATGGCAAGTGTATCTCTGCCAAGGTGCTTATCCAGAGGCAGGAACGCAAGGGCTTCAAGATATGCAGACAATACAAGAGTCTCTATGCCAGAGTTAAGGCAGAGTATAACGGCATACCAGTCCAGTTGTTCATTATCCGATATGGTAGAAGCAGCAAGTATGAGGTTATGGTGACGACAGACATGAAACTGTCATTCAAATATGCCTTTGAACGCTATCAGATACGCTGGAATATTGAAGTCCTATTCTACGAATGCAAGCAGCACCTTAAACTTGGCAGATGCCAGAGTACCGACCTCAACGCACAGATTGCCGACTGTACTCTTGCTTTCATCGGTTACACTGTCATAGCGCTCCACAAGCGATTCTCTGACTATGAAACCTTCGGTGAACTATTCCGTGACATCAAAGAAGGACTACTGGAACTGACATTCACTGAGCGTCTGCTTCCGATTATCGCAGAATTGCTTGAGAAGATTGCTCGTCTCTTTGATTCCACGCTGGATGATCTGCTTGAGAGGGCAATGGCGGATAAAGAAACAAGATATGACCTCGAATGCATACTCAGATGTAATCAAAATTTCAAAGAGCGACATAGGAATTAACGCTTTTTAAGCAGAAAGGTAACTACTCAGCACCCATATTGTCATGAGTTGTTACGTTAATACTGTGAGTCAACGTGTATTATTAATAAAGTTTAAAGTGGTCAACTATATTTTTTATAGTTTCTATCAGAATAATGCAATAGGCTTCAACTGCTTACGAAGCCGCTTTCATTGCTCTACGAAATAGGCTTCATTGACTATCGAAGCCTATTTCATATTTCAAGGCTTTTCTATTCAAAGTTTTCAATAGGGGTGCTGAGTAGTTACGCAGAAAGAGCGAAATACCTAAAGACTAATTGTTCAACAATAAAAGTGTAGGAGTCTGTCTCCACTACAGCTGCTTCTGTGGGTGTGGGAAACGCTAGTGATTAATTAAAACAGGAAAAAATGAAAGAAAATTATATGGCTACCACACGGAATGGGCACGAACTGAAGGATATGTATAACCCAGAAACAAACACGCTGGATATACGTTCCAATGGTTTGTACCCCTCCAATGTGCTCAGCAATTTGTGCAGTAACGCTTTCGTTTTTGATGGCGTAGAGTGTGGCAGTATGGAGGGATTCCTTCAGTCACTCAAGTGCAAGGATGAAGAACGCCAGAAGCAGATTTGTGCGATGAAGGGTGGAGAAGCTAAAAAGCACAGTACCACGGCATGGCAGAAAGATCAGATTCTCTGGTGGAAAGGACAAGCGATAGACCGACAGGAACTTTTTGAATACTCGGAGTTCTTAAAAAAGGCTTATCAAGCTATGTTTGAGCAAAACGAAAGGTTCCGTAAGGCTCTTTTACAGACACGCGGCATGGAACTTACCCACGAAAGCGGTAATGGAGATTGTGAGAAAACAATACTTACTTCCTGGGAATTTACAGAGCTCCTTACCGACCTACGTGATTTCTATGCAGATCTCTATCTGCAGCGACAGTTATATCAGAAAGGAATAATCAAAGAGCTTGGTGTAGGTAAGATAGACTGTGATGCCAGAGGATTATGGTTTGGCATCCCACCATTGGAATTTAGTGATTGGAAGCTTGTCGTCAGGACGAATGCCTTTCAGTTTGTCTGGGAGAAAGAATCGCAAATCATTGATTCTTATTCAAAAGGATTGAAAGTTGAAAGCATAACTGTTCTCGAAGATAAGAGGGGTAGTGAGATATTGTTGAATCCTCTGCCTCTGGAAAATGGTCAAGACCTACATGTATTAGCAACAAACTTCTGTGGGGAATTCTATGTTAAGTTCTGTGTCAGAAGATCATACTCCTCATGGGATTTGGAATTAGATTCTTTTGACTATATATACAAGTAACTTATAGACGACAATTAATCAGATGTATGATAGAAAATGAGATAATATATGACCGAATAAAGGGTTGTCTTACAGCCGTTGCCTTATCGGACGCATTGAATAATCTGAAACTTACAACGGGTAAGAGCTTCAAGAGTGCATTCAAATTCAACCCAGACTACAGAGAGAAACCTGTACCGGAACAGTATCTACAGTATTACAAAGGTAAGAATACGACAGATAAATATCTTTTTTTAGGGTTTAATGGTAGCCCAACAATGCCGCCATCTAATATGATGAAAGCATTAATAGATAGCATGCATGCGTTGATGATGTGGAAAGAGGATACACAAAAGTCTGGCATTTATGTTGATCCAACCGCTTATCTCAATATGGCAATTGATATGTCGCCATGGATCAAGAGCTACTGGGAACAGTTTGAATCGAGAATATGTTGGAGTACAGCTGTAGCGGTAGGTGTTCTGGCGACATGGCTGTTTGACGACAGCAAAGATATTAATCGCGACATTAAGATTGTAGCATCCAGTCCATTGCTCGCCTTGCATCTTGATGATGATGAAAAAGATAATGCAAGACTAATCATGAAAGAGAGAACTATCTGTGGAATACTGGCCGCAGTAATTAGAAATCTCATCATATATAACCGTCATGTTGATACAGCAGATTATCTTCAAATTGTAAGTGAGTGTGCTTTAAGAAACCTTTGGGGAGATGAACTGACATGTAATGTGATAGGAAAAGAAGCTCTTTGCGATGCAAGTAACTTGTCAGTCCCTATGTACGACTTCCTCTTCCATTTGTTGGACTGGAGTAGAAATAGTATAGAGAAAGGCTCAACGTGTCATGGACGGATGTTATATGGTGGAATAAGATGTTCCTCTATAGTAGGTTGTGTAAATGGTTATGAGTCGTTTCCATATAAAGATATGCTCAAGTATGTTGAGGTAATGCCTCAAATCGATGAACTGATGACACACGTTAAAACACGATTCTTAAACAAAACGTACTTTCAATAATTGAAGTTTCGGATGTTAATAAAAGCGTGAATATATAGGTGCAAAAAAAACATTGGATACTTGCGTATGTCGCAAGAAAAGCGGGACAGGGGACAGTCTCGAAGGGCAACAAGGTGCAGCACATATCAGGACATTAACCTGCCCCCTGTCCCTATGGCATCAGCGGGTATGACGAGGCGAAGGCTTACCTTGAACATCCCATACTGGGTGCAAGGCTGAGGGAGATTACCATGGCACTGCTACAACACCGTGGAGAGTCGGCGGTAGATATTCTTGGCGATATAGATGCCGTAAAGGTTCGCTCCTGTATGACACTCTTTGATGCTGTTTCGCCAGATGACATATTCCAAGAAGTGCGGGATGATATCTATGGTGGAACGTATGACAAGAAGACGTTGGATTATATGTGATAGATGTAGGGTTACTTTTGCCTCTATACTATCATAAACGTAATGAAGAAAACATGGGGAGGCTTTGGTGTATAACCAACTGGCAGGTCTGTGTAATATACAATAATAAAATGATTGAAAGAAATGACAAAAGAGAATAAAAGAATGGTGGTGATGGGAGGTAGTTTCAATCCACCCACCCTGGCGCACTTTAAACTGATGCGTGAAGCCATTGATGCTATTGATGCTTGGAGGGGAGTCTTTGTGCCTGTCAGCGATGCTTATTTGAAGCGCAAGATGCGACGCTGCCACCCTCCCGTGGTGTTGTCACCAGCAATGCGTATCAAGATGCTTCAGTCCATGTGTGTCGATAGTCGCATGTCGGTCTGCGATAAGGAGATAGGTTCGATTGAAGCTAGAACCATGCCTACATTGATGGAATTGCAGGAAGAAAATCCTGATGCGGAGATATACTTCCTCTTGGGAGCTGACAAACTAGATTTGCTCACACATCTTTCTGGTCTTAGAGGCTTTCTGGATATGTTCAAGGTTGTACTCTATGCAAGAGACAAAGCTGGGATAACTGATATGCTGAAGGAGGATGACGTGCTTTCACATTACCTGCACCGCATCGTGCTGCTGCCACAACCGGAAGGTACAGATACTATCAGTTCTTCCAAGGTGAGAGAACGAATGCTGGCAGGAGAGCCTTGTGCAGATATGCTTTGCCCTGGTGTGTGGGAGTTGTTCAAGGAGGTTAGTCCAGCCGACTTTCCTGAAACGATAGACAGCTTTAAAGGGGAATATGACTTCCTGAGCAATCGCTTCGCCTGTCGGTTTGTTTGGCAAGGTCTGAAATACAGTAATGCTGAAGCTGCCTTCCAATCGTCAAGATGTGCTAATGAACGTGAGCGAAAGGCATTCTGCGATTGCTCTGCAGACAAGGCTGCATTGAAGGGACGAGAAATTGTTCCGCCTGCCGACTGGGAGAATGAGCGTCTCAACATCATGGAGTCTGTACTCACTGCTAAGTTTGAACAGAATCCGATGCTTATGAACCGTTTGGTTGAAACAGGAAGCAAGCTTCTCATCAATGGGAACAGCAAGAGAGAAACGTACTGGGGTGTTGACCTCTATACATGGGAGGGGGAAAACCAACTCGGCAAAATATTAACTAAAATCAGAGAAAAGGAGACAAGAAAATGAAACGTACAGTAGAAACATTAAAGGAGATGGCAGATAGAAACCGTGACATACCTGTTATCTATTTCTGGGGACACACCCCTAATCCAAAGAAAATCACGGCAGCCTGTTTCAGTCAGTGGTACGACTGTCGGTTTGAAGTTGACGGAGTGCAGTATCACACCACGGAACAGTATATGATGGCAAGCAAGGCAAGACTCTTTGGAGATGACGAGGTGCTGAATGAAATCATGGAGGCTCCAACACCTTTCGAGTATAAGAACCTAGGCAGAAAAATTCGGGGCTTTGTAGCCGAAACGTGGGATGCGAACAAGTACGATATCGTAGTGAAAGGCAATAAGGCAAAGTTCTCGCAGAATCCCGCACTAAAGGAATTCCTTTTATCCACAGGCGACTCCATAATTGCCGAGGCAAGCCCATACGACACCATCTGGGGCATTGGACTTGGCAGAGAGGATGCGCTGAAAGGTGGCGTGGAACAATGGAAAGGAGAAAACCTCCTGGGCTGTGCACTGATGGATGTGCGTGACTGGCTGAAGGAAAGTTGATGATTCCTGCAATCACATCACCATGGGGTGAGGATAGGAAACAGGTTACTATAGCATCCCATACTACATAAAGAAGTAATGTGACCGAAAAATAGAATTGAAAAATGGAAGAAAATTATATGGCTACCACACGGAATGGGCACGAACTGAAGGATATGTATAACCCAGAAACAAACACGCTGGATATACGTTCCAATGGTTTGTACCCCTCCAATGTGCTCAGCAATTTGTGCAGTAACGGTTTCCGTCTTGACGGACTGGTATGCGGCAGTATGGAGGGTTTCCTGCAATCTCTGAAGAGGAAGGAACTTGACAAACAGCGGCAGATATGCAGCATGAAGGGCGGCAATGCTCGGAAGATGAGCGTCACTTCTTGGCAGACTGACCAGGTCGTATGGTGGAAGGGGCAGGCAATAGACCGCCAAAGCGAAGAGTATCAGCGACTCATACGCCGTGCTTATCAAGCAATGTTCGAGCAAAGCGAACGATTCCGTGCCGCACTGATGCAGACACGTGGAATCACACTCGTTCACACAAGCGGTGAGCCGAGTTCATACAAGACAATACTTACGCCTTCAGAGTTCTGCGGCATCCTGATGGATTTGCGCGATAGTTATGATCTTCGGGATAAGACAAAGGAACTGGAGGAGAAGTCTATCCGAAGGAAGAAACTCATGTATCTTCATGGCTTCGGCTCATCAGCGGCAAGTGGAACGGTAAAGACTCTACGAGAGTTGTTGCCAGACTTTGATGTCGTTGCTCCCGACATACCCGTTGACCCTGCAGAGGCTCTGTCCTTCTTGCGAGGACTGTGTATGAACGAAGTGCCAGATGTTGTTGTCGGCACCAGCATGGGAGGCATGTATGCGCAGCAGATGCGTGGCTATAACCGAATCTGTGTGAATCCCGCTTTCGAGATGTCGAAGAAGAGCAAGATGCTCACGGTTGGCACACATGAATACTTCAAGCCGAGAAAGGATGGCACAACCCATTTCGAGATTACTTCAGAAATCATCCGCCACCATGCGGAGATGGAAATGCATCAGTTTGATGGGATTACCGAGACCGACCGCAAGCAGGTATGGGGAATGTTTGCCGACAACGACCAGCAGGTGAATGGAGAATCTTTGTTCCTGCAATACTATAATCAAGTAATCCATTTCAGTGGCGAGCACCGTATGGATGACAGGGTAATAGAAGACGTTCTTGTACCGCTTATTTATAGATGTGTCGCAAAATGAACAAGAGAATATTTGAATCCATATTGCTGTGCGCGCTATTCTTGCTAATGGGAAGCTGCAAGAAGAGCACCCCTGTATCTACGACAACAGAACAGAAATCTGTTGTGCCTGTTGTCTGTGTATATACGTTGGGAGCAGTCAATGAAAATTTACAACGTGCCATGATGGATTCTCTAAGAGTTCATTATCCCAAATGCAGGATGGTCGGTAATATCCACTTGCCCGACTCTGCCCTTACTACTGAAAGGAATGACCACAAACGATATAGGGCTGATGTACTGAACAAGGTGCTATGTCATTATAAGTCTGATTCAGCTATTGTCGTTGGACTTACGCAGGCGGATATTGGACTTGATAATTTCAGAGGTCGTGCCCATAGTGGAATTATGGGACTTGCCAGCGGTATAGGGACAGGTGTGGCGGTATTCTCGTCCTATCGTCCTCATGGCAACGGGCAGTTGTTTAGCGTAATGCTCCACGAATTAGGTCATGCCCAAGGCTTGCGGCATTGTCCTGATATAAAATGTATGATGCAGAATGCCAAAGGTGGTAATCCTTTCCGCAAAACAAACGTATTCTGCGACAAATGTAAGAAATATATGGAATCCAAGCACTGGAAGCTATAATGGCTTTTACAGGAGAAATAATCAGTCGAAAAAACATGTTAGTGATACATCCAAAAGACAAGACCACAGCTATGCTTTCAGCCCTATATGATGGGCTGGAAGCACAAGTCGTTGATGACAACCGTTCTACTAAAGAGATGGCGCATCTGTTGCACCATGTCTCTACTCAAGAGCGTATCATGTTGCTGGGACATGGCTCAGACAGAGGACTGTTCTTCCGTGCTGATGACAGCAAGGATGAGTTTGACAAGATAATCGTAGGTCATCCTCATGCTTTTCATCTTCGTAATCATGGAGGCAACATAGTGGCAGTATGGTGCAATGCTGACCAATTCGCACGTGCAGAAGGTTTGCATGGGTTGTTCACGGGAATGATAGTTTCCGAACTAAGTGAGGCTCTATTATATCAGGTAGAGACGACACAGGAGGAACTTGACCGTGAGAATGTGAAATTGGCCATGCGGCTGAGAACATTGCTTGACGCAAGAATTCCTCTGAGCGAGATACCTAAACGGATGTTGTCAATGGATGATGTCCACTCACCCTTGACAACATTCAATTACAGAAATTTTCACTACCTATAATCCAATGAATTAAAATATGAGTAGAAAATATATCGGATATGCAGGACAAATAGCAATTGTTTTTGTCAGTCTTTACCTGTTATTTACTGTAGGCATGGACTTTTATCTATATGATGTAGAGTATAGTGATGGTTCTGATGATGCAAGGTGGACTATTCCAAATGAGAGCTGGGATTATGAAAACACTATAGGGCTTCTCTGGTGGGGATTCTATCTTTTGGTCACAGGTATTCATCTATTCTGAGTCTACTTGAAAAAGTCAGAGCACTATCAATTTGAAAGTTAAACAGCAAAAATAAGCCAAAAACAGGCTCATAAATGCAATTTTTCATATAGAAAGGCTCTTCTTATGCTTTTTAGTTTTAAACTGTAAGCATTTTGAAGTACACCTCTGTTTTGATGGCACTTTTTGAAGTGGGCTCAGTTAATAATTGATATATGCAAATAATCAAGTGCTTTTATGTTCTTTGAAAGCTGTTTTTATACAATCCCAAGAGGCTCGTGAGGATATCTTCAAGGCAGATTAATATGCCCCTAAAACCTTCCAGTCGTCTATGAGTTTGAACAGTCGGGGCATGGCTGGCTTGTAGCTGTCGGGATAGGTGAGGGAATAGACGAAGAGTATTCTGCCACTCTTGATGAATTTATCGTAATGACTGTAGCCATCTACTCTTACTCCGTTTTCATAGACAGGACCGGAGAGGATGAATGCCTTATCCGATGTCTGCATCGTCCGCTCCGAATGAAGCTTCTGGGCTAAAGAATCGGCACAAGCCTGGAGGGTGTTGCTATAGTTGGGGGTAACGTAACTCTCCAGGATGATGTTGGCATGATTGGTGAATGAGAACCGTGCATAGCCCTGGCATCCCGATACCGAAGTATCCTCCTGCTGGAAGAAGCAAGGATACTTGATAACGTAGCCGAAGTCCGGATCATTGTATTCCTTCATGGGTGCCATCTCTACCTTGGTTTTGAAATCCGCCATCGGTGTATGCTGCTCTTTCGTAACCTCATGGTGATAGTTGATGATGAAGTTTATCATCATCAGCAAGACAACTGCTGTCAAAAAAAACTTCTTCATATCTTTGCTTCTTTTGTATTTTAGCTGCAAAGGTATGAAGAAGATGGGAAACTGCCAAATAACAAGTATGACATTTGGCTGACATTTCTGAACTTATCTGATTATCAGTCGGTAAGACTTGCCTCTTTCCGACTCAATCATGAGGTTGCTATTCTGCTCAATCACCGGTTTGATACGGCGAATCAAGGTATAGAGCGTTTCGCTGGCATCCGGTTTCTTGGGCCAAAGAGCATCACATATCTCCTGTTTGGAGAGTTGATGATGCGTATTGTTGAAGAAGAGTTGCATCAGCTGGTGCTGCATCGGAGTAAACTTGATGGCTTGTCCGTTTTCCTGATTGTAGAAGGAATCCTCGTCTTGAGAATAGCACATGGTGCCGAACATATCAGCCTCATGATTCCAGGGTTGTTTTCTGAGATGATAGTATAACGATGCAATAGCCCAAATCATAGCCATGAGAGTAAGCGTCAAAGGTGTCCGCTGGTTGCTCATGCAGAAAACATCTGCCATCGAACAGTTGGCATAACTTTGGATAGAATGCTCGTTGAGAAGCATCTCTTTGCTGCTGAGCAGGTTGGCGCTATTTACCAACCGGGAATTGTTCTTGCCTCTTCTTCTGTCTTCCATCACATAGCAGAGATTGCTGGTCGATTTCAGCAGGTCGATGCTGAGATGTGACCGGTAGCTCTGGATGGTATCAGGCGTAATCCATTGATATTTATTTTCCTGAAGAGTCAGAGCCAAAGCTTTGTTCATATCTTGTACAATGGCATACTGTGCCTTGCGGTAGTTGCTTACGCTGGAGAATGCTGCAGACATCACAAGGATGGCGAAGATGAGGATGGAATGATATGCTTTCAGTTTCATATTATCTATTCTGTTTAAATGATATACTGTTTAAAGATTCAAATGCAAAAGTACAGAAATTCTAAGAAAGATGGTATAAAACTAGATATAATATTCGTTAATTGATAAATGTCAGACTCATGTCAGCCATATTTTTCGCTTTTAGGAAAGTTGGCTTTGCTTTCTATATGGGTTGCATGGGCAACAGCCGGAATTTATTTCTTCCCTTTATTGATGATATAAATTCCGGCAGTAGCCAATGCGCCTGCTATCAGATACTTCCAGTAGAAGGTTTCGCCAAGACAGAGGCAGGAGGTGATGGCTCCTACTACGGGGATGAGCGAATTGTATATCGCTACCTTTCCTACGGGATTGCAGCTCAATAATTTGTTGTAGAGAGCGAAACTGATGGTTGAGATGGCAATGAGCAGCAGAAGGAGGGTGATGCCCCAGAGGCTGATGACTGGCAGATAACCACCCATTAACAATGCAGGAATCACCAGCAAGGCTCCACCGATGCTCAACGAATAACCGGTTCCTACGAAAACATCCACCCTCTTGCTCAAGCCTCGGGTCAGCAGGGAAGCACTGGCTCCACACAGGGCATTGAGGATAATCATACCATCGCCCTGGAATGTGAAACTTCCGCTTTCCTTTCCGCCAAGGTTCAAGGCAAGGATGCCCAGGAAGCCGATGATGCAGCCTAAAGCCTTTCGCCACGTCATCCTGTCGCTCTTGAAGAAAATGCAGGCAAAGATAACCACCGTGAAGACGCTCATCGAATTGAGTATCGCCGAACGTGCTCCTGCATTATGCGAGAGTCCGAAATAGAAGAAAGCATAATGAAGGGTGGTGTTGAGGAGTGCATAGAGGAGAAGGAACCAGACATTCTCTTGAACAGCTTTCTTCTTGAATCCGAATTCACGGTGTGAACTTCTGGCGATGGTCAGGATGATGATGCCGGAAATGAAGAAGCGGATGCCTGCAAAAAGCATCTTGCTTCCGGTCATGTCTGCTGTAATCTGATATTCCTCCATTCCCATTTTTATCAATGGGTAAGCCCATCCCCACGAGATAGCAGCCGTAAGGGCGAACAGGCTTACCCATACCGGGCGCTGAAATATACTGAGTGTATTTGTTTCTTTCTTTTCCATTATAATTTAATTGGTATTCCCTTGCTTCTGTGTTTGCTAAATGGCAATCTACAAGTCCCCCAGATGTCTTTCTATAGGAATTCCGCGGTTCTTGTCCTTGTCATCCTTATTGATGTCTATCCAGTTGCGCAGAGTATCCATGGCGATGCGGGTGGCATGGCGAAGATGATCGCCATCCTTCAGTCTGCCCACGATGATGCTGGAGAAGATGTCGCCGGTGCCCGGGAACTGAACAGGGATTTCTTCATAGGGCAGGAGGAAATACTCTTCTGTAAGATGATTGAAACCTACCACGGCATGCTGACCCTCTACGATGCACGAGGTGATGAGCACGGAGTGGGAACCGATGGCTCTCAGTTTATCTATCAGTTCATAGGCTTCCTTCTGCGAGATTCCCTCTTCCTTGTATTCCGAATCCGTCAGCAGGCAAGCCTCGGTATAGTTGGGAAAACAGAGATGCGATACGCTCAGCATCTCCTTCATGCATCTCACGGTACTCTCACTGGCTCCACCATAGAGCTTGCCGTAATCGCCCATCACGGGATCCACATAGATGTCGGTGCCCAGTGCAGCCTGTTCTCTGCAATAGCGTGCCACCAGCTTCGCCTGACGCTCCGAAGCCATGAAACCCGTGGTGATGGCATCGAAGTGAATGCCCAGTTCGTTCCACTTCTGCAAGGCTTCCTCGATATACGAAGTGCATTCCAGAATGGCGTACTTGCCGTATGGGAAGGTGTTGCTGATGAGCATGGTGGGCAGATTGAACACGTCGAGTCCCATATAAGAGAGGATAGGCATCTGAACTGCGGCAGATACCTTTCCGTAGCCACACATATCGCTGATAATAAGGATATTACTTTTTGCTTTCATCGTTTTTTTTCTTCTTTCTTTTCTTTGTTCTTCTTTGCTTCATCGCAAGTCTTTAACAAATATCAAATCCTAATTATCTTTTAATAAGAGGCTGTACACTTGATGCCCAATGCTTCTACTCGTTCCTTGATGGCATCGAGTACTTCCTTTGGTGCCTTTTCCAGCAATTTGTCTGGTGTTTCACGGGCGATGGTATAAACCATTACCTGCTGAGGCTGGATGTCTTTCACTGCCTCCAGCCAAGGAGCTACGAAATGCTCGCTGGTATTGTCCAAACCGTCACCTCTCAAGAACATGGTCTGGATGATGACGTGACCCTTGAACATCTTCAGATATTTGATCACATCCTTCACGTCGTAGTTAGGCTGCTGAGGGCGGTCCAGCTTCTTGATGTAATCCATATCCACGGTATCCAGTTTCAGGATGTTGTTATCCACGAGCATCAGCGCCTCTCTCACTTCCTCCTTATATATATAGGTGGCGTTGCTGAGTACGGATACTTGTGCTTCAGGGAAATATTTCTTGCAGAGTTCCATCGTATCTTCCACGATTCCCTTGAAGTCTGGGTGGCCCGTAGGTTCACCGTTTCCTGCGAAGGTGATGTCGTCCAGAGGCTGGTTGTTGTCGTGGCGCTCTTTCAGAACCTTCTCCAATCCTTCTCTTACCTCCTCGCGGGTAGGGCGCTTCTTTTTAGGACGGAAGTCGGCGTTGAATCCGCATTCGCAATAAACGCAGTCGAATGAGCAGACCTTGCCATCAGATGGCATGAGGTTGATGCCCAGTGAAACTCCCAGACGGCGGGAGTTTACCGGACCGAATATCGGTGATGGATAAATAATCGTTGACATAATCTTATTCTCCTTTATCTAATCTATTCTTTATTTTATCTTGGTAATACCTATTTTTTATACCAATCTTATTTACTTGTTCGTAATTTGGTGGGCAAAAGTACTAAAAAATGTTGGAATGAACAAATAAGTCAACTGAAAATCGATTTATCCTTACCATTTGTTTTCTATCTCCGATAGATTGTGTACTTTTGCATTCCAATCCGGGGAGAATCTTGGTGATTTCGATTCGGATTTAAAGGAAAAAACAAAAAAGTTAATGTTTTGCTTAGTTTTTCACTTGGCTCAACTGTATAGATAGTATATGAACAGAAAAAAGGACATAGAACAGTTATTCCGTCAGCATTATGCGAAGATGTACAATCTGGCCAGATGCATTCTTGCGGATGATGACGAGAGCGAGGATGTGGTGAGCGAAGTATTCGCCCAGATTCTTGCCGATGATGTGGTTCTGGTGCCTGGGAGTGAGGATGGTTACTTGATGCGGAGCGTACGCAACCGCTGTCTCAACCTGATAGCTCATAAGAGCGTGAAGGAAAGGGTGGCGAAGCTGCTGCTGGATGATTCCAACGTGATTCTCTCGGAAGAGACCGACGAGCGACTCGACCGGCTGATGCTTCTCATCGAAGACCTGGAACCGCCTATCCGGCAACTCATTTTCCGTCTGCGCTATCTTCAGGAGAAATCTTATCAGGAGGTGGCTGATGAAGTGGGAGTGAGCAAGGTGACGGTATTCAACCATCTCTCGAAGGCGATGGACTGGATTAAGGAACAATTTAAATGAGCAAGACAATGACAAACATGAGTAAAGACGAAAAGCGGATGATGCTCTTTGACATGCAGGAGCATCCCGAGAAATATACCGACGAGCAGGTGGAACGCCTGCTTGCCGATGAGGAAGTGAAGGAGTTCTTCCATGAACTGGCGATGGCGAGAATGGCTGGCAAGAAAGCCAATCCGAAGAAAGTGGATGTGGATGAGGCTTGGAAGGAGTTTGTTCAGGCACATCACGAGGATAAGTTGGCGATGGATGCCGACAAATCCAAGGGCGCTTATCGCAACCGGATGAAGATTGCTGCATCCATCGTTGGCATCATCTTCCTTTCGGGTGTAGCCTTGGCTGCGATTCACAATGGCTGGTTGGGGTTCCCGGCTTCTGATCAGACAGCGGATAACAAGGCTGCGACAGAACTGCTGGCAACAACCCAGGCGCTTGCGAATGACAGTCTTCGTGCTGCAACAGCAGAGAAGAAGGATTCTTTTGATATGAAACCCGTGGTGTTTGATGATGCTGAATTGGGAACCATCCTGGCTCAGTTATCCGGTTTCTATCATGTCAAGGTGGAGTATGTGGATGCCGGTGCCCAGCACATCCGTCTCTTCTTCAACTGGAACAAGACGAAGACTTTGGAGCAGAACCTGGAGATTTTGAATGCTTTCGACCGCATACAGATAGAGTATATTGACGGTACATTGTTGGTGAAATAAGATAGGAGGATATATTTATGAGAGATTTTTGGAAACCAATGCCCGTTAGCGGCAAGCTTATCAGAGAGCTTCTTCTTCTCTTCCTGCTGTTTGGAGTTCAGCAGTCTTTTGCCCAGCGCATCACCCGACAATATAATAATGTGTCGTTCTCTGCGGCGTTGAAGGATTTGAACGCCCGCCAGCATAAGTACACCATCAACTTCGTGTATGATGAACTGGAGGATTTCAGGGTAACCAAGAGCATCAGAAACCAGAGTGTTCCCGATGCCATCATGCAGCTGATAGGATTCTATCCCATCAGGATGACGCAGGTGGAGGATAATATCATGGTGGAGTGTGCGCAGAAGACAACACTTCGTTATAAGGGACGTATTATAGATGAGAGTGGCAATGCTGCCGAATATGCAAATATAACCTTGTTGTCGCCCATTGATTCTACAATCGTAGGGCATGGTGTGAGCAATGAGAATGGAAGTTTTGTCATTCCTTGTAATTCCCGGAAGGTGTTAGCCCGTATCACATACGTTGGTTATAAGACTATCAGCCGTATATACAGCAATCCGGAAATGGGAATCATCAAATTGCAGCCCGAAACGATGATTATCAAGGGAGTTGTAGTGAAGGGTGAAAGACCTCAGTATAAAATGTCGCCTGGAGGAGTGGAGGTTGCCGTAGAGCATACCTTGCTTTCTAAGATGGCAAACACTTTTGATGTCCTGAACCTGTTGCCACGTGTCTCTGTAGCTGGACAAAAGATATCCGTGTTTGGTAAAGGCACACCGATTGTTTATATCAACAACAAGCGTGTGAATGACAATAATGAGATTGTAAACATCACTCCCGACAATATCAAGTCGATTTCCGTGATTACAAGTCCAGGTTCAGAATATGATGCCGAGGTGGAGTCGGTAATTCGTATCCGTACCAAAGAGTGCCGTGCCAATGGGTTCAGTTTACGCGCGGATGCTTTGGGTAAATACAACAAATGGATATCTGATTACGAGCTTATCAACGCCCGGTATCAGACCAGGAAATTCGAGATAGCCAATAGCTTATGGACGAGGGACTATCATGTTGGTGAGGATAATCATCTGAACACCGATATCAATTTGCCCGACAAACATTATCACAACGACCAGCATTTTAATTTGGATACCAACAACCGCTTCTTGTCGGAATATCTCTCAGCCGACTGTTCGCTCAACGACAGCAACTCTATCGGTGGCTCTTATCGATACTATGGCATGTTGAATGGCAGGACGAATAGTGCTAGCCAACAGGATGTATTTCTGAATGGTGTGGCACAGGGTAGCATTGGGCAGAATAAGGTTGCAAAGCCTCACCTTGGTTCACATGAGGCAGAAATTTATTATGTGGGAAAGATAGGACAGGTAGGTATCGATTTCAATGCCACATACTATACGGTCAATAACAGACGTAGTGACGAGAGTATTGAAAGCAGCAAGGAGTTGGGCAATCAGGAGGTACACTCAAGCAATCGTCAGAATAGCGATATGTGGGCAGGCAAGTTGGTTGTGAATATTCCTCTGTGGAAAGGAAATGCTTCTTTAGGAACAGAGCTGTCGAAGACCGACTCTCATGGAACGTTCCTGAATGAAGAGCAGTTGGTGCCATCTACAGAGACGGATATCCATGAAAGAAATGTTGCTGGCTTTGCACAATATGGACTGTCCCTCAGCAAGTGGACCATTGGTCTTGGTGTGCGTTACGAGAATATCATTCGCGACTATTTCTCTGGTGGAGTCAAGCAGGATGATGTGAGCAGAAGATACAGCAACTTCTTTCCTAACCTCAGCATATCATGGAACAAAGGTAACTGGAATTGGCAGTTGAATGTCAACGAGAAAATAAATCGTCCAAGTTATCGACAGTTAGGCAACTTTATGCAGTTTGACAACCGTTTCCTTTATGAAGGCGGAAATCCTACCTTGCAACCGGAGAAGGTGTTCAATGTTGAGGCAATGATGACATATAAGTGGCTGAATGTTTCCACAGGGTATAAATATCTGATGGATGTGATAGAGTGGACCAAGTATATCTATCCTGGAAAGGAGTTTGCTTATAGTACGTCGTTGAATTTCGACCATAAGCAGCTGCTTTATGCTTCTGTCAATGTTTCGCCAAAGCTTGGCATCTTCCGTCCTACGTGGGGATTCAATTATAACCAGCAGTTTTTCGATACCGGGAAGTATGGTGCCGGCAAGGCATTAAGCAGACCTTTGCTGTCTTGTTCGCTCAACAATAATTTCGCTCTTTCAGAAACCATGAACGCAGCTATCAGCCTGAATGCAGCAACACCCAATGCAGATGGATTTCTTATGAGGAAGAGTAATTACAGCGTCGATCTGCGGTTCGACAAGTCGTTTGCCAATCGCACATGGATCATTGATCTTTCTGCAAATGACATCTTCAAGACTACAAAGGAACGTTGGACGATGTACGGACTGGGAGCGGGTACCACAAAAGACTGCTACAACTATACTCGTAGCATCTCTTTGCAGGTTACGTATAATTTCAATGCCAAGCGCAGTAAGTATAAGGGCACAGGAGCCGGCAATGAAGAAAAGAGCCGCTTGTAGTTTTTGTTAGGAAGAAACTCTCTTAATAAACAATGAATATATGACAATCGGTCAAGCGAAGGCACAACCTTATTGTTTTGCTCTTTGCTTGACCGATGTTTTTATTTTTCTTCAGTTAGATACTCCTTTATTTGTTGCTCTAATATCGGAAGGTCGTTTGTAATCACATCCCAAACAACGTTGTTATCAACTTGGAAATATTCATGAACGATATAGTTCCTCATGCCGTTCACTTGTTTCCAAGGAGTCTTAGAATGCGCTTGTCGAAATTCTTCAGTTAGCATATTCGATGCTTCTCCAAGAATTTCGATGTTCTTGACTACTGCGTAATACATCATGTCGTCTGCGATAAAATCCTCAAAGTTTTTACCTTTTGTATATCGGCAGATTCTTTCTATCGCCTGGAGCATGTGCTCTAGGCGGTTTTTATCTCTACTTCGTTCTCTCATATACTAAGATTTTATCACGTTCTACTGATTCCTGTGCAAAAGGAAGTAAGGTTCCTTCTGATACCAAATCAACTTTTCTACCTAAGAGTTCTTCCAAATCACTCCACATGCCGAAGAATTTTAAACCTATAGGTTTACTCTTGTCCAAAGAAACCATAATATCGACATCGCTATCCTTAGTTTCTTCCCCTCTGGAGAAAGAACCGAACAGCCAGACTTTCAGTACGGGTTGGGTGCTGAAATAATGGCGTAAAGCTTCTATGATGGCTCGTTTACCCATAATATAATAATGTTGTTTCTTGGTGCAAAGATACACTTTTTATTCGAAAGAGCAAGCTTTTTTCTAGTTTTTTATTACCTTTGCATAGGTTTTCCGAAAATAATCTATGTTTTGCTTAGTTTTTCGCTTGGCTCAACTGTATAGATAATAAGTAACAGAAAAAAAGAAAGACTGATATTTGCGCCCACAAATGTTAAATCTCAGTTAACGTAACAAAATAGTTACCGAAATGTTTGGCGGTAAATAACTTTATTGTTACCTTTGCATCGTCCAATGAGGACAAAGTGTTCTTTAAACGTACTAAGATTATGAAATACAGCGAGCTGTATCGGAAGTTAAAGAAAGCGGGGTGCTTTCTACTTCGTCATGGAGGCCGACACGACATCTGGTCCAACCCTGCCAATGGGAAGAGCGCAGTCGTTCCTCGGCATGGAACTGGAGAGGTGCCACAAGGCACTCTCAAATCTATCTATCAAGAACTTGGGCTTTAGCCCAGGTTCTTCTTCCATGAGAATCTTGGTATGCGAGAAGAACACTTTTGATTATGAACTTATAACAATATAAAGATATGGCAAGGAAAGTTACCGTTGTTGTGGAGTCTGGCAAGGATTTATATTCTTGCTTTATGACTGGGACCGATGACCTGACGTTTGGTCTCACCGGTGATGGCAAGACCGCAAAGGCTGCCATGGAGGATTTTCTTATAGCAGATAAGGAGATGAGGGAGTTCTACGAGGAGGAGGGCAAGGAATATCCAGACTTGGAGTTTCACTTCGTCTTCGATGTAGGGGCATTCTTCAACTACTATCCGCTCAGCATCTCGGCGTTTGCCAAATATATCGGCATGAACGCTTCTCTTTTGCGACAGTATGCGGCTGGCATCAAGTCGCCGCAAGGCAAGAGTCTGGAGAAAATTCGCCAAGGCATTGCAAAGATCAAGGAAGATATAGACACTGGACTCTTGATAGATAAGCCAGTTCTACAGTACGTTTAAAGAGCAGTCTCTTTATAGCAAAGATGATTGTTTCATTTTTATTGTAAAAAGAGCTCGAAGCCCTGGTGCGTGACGCATCGGGGCTTTTATGCTTTGCTTTCAGCCTTCTTTGCCGCATTAACGGCAATCGTTTCTCGTGTGGCTCCTATCGATCAGTTGAGTGTGGTCAATACTCTTACCAGTTGCATAGTTATTGCAAATAGGGGGTAATATATGACAATCGGTCAAGCGAAGGCAAAACCATATTGGTTTGCTCTTTGCTTGACCGATGTTTTTTATAATTCTTCTATCATCTTATTGATTGTTTCTAACATTCCAGGGAGTTTGTTTTTGACTACATCAAAGACAATAGATTCATCTATGTCAAAATAGTGAAGATTAGTTCTTCGTCATGCATAGATTCCATCTCTTTTAATTTGCTTCAAAAGCATCGGATTCATGTTTTTGCGAAGTCGGACAATATCTACAGGCTTACCAAAGAGCTCTTGCAGTTCTTCCTTGATGTGAACCATTGTAAATAAGTCGGGCTTTTTCATTTCCACACAAACATCAACATCGCTGTCTTCGGTCTGTTCGTTTCTAGCCACAGATCCAAAGATTCCTATCTTTGTAATGCCATAAGCATCTGCTTTGGTGCTCAGGTATTTGCGAAGTATGGTAATATAATCGTTTGTCGTTTTCATTATCTTTCCATTTTTGCTACAAATATACGATTTTATTTTTTATGTTCCAAGTTTTTGCAGGGTTTTCTTGCAATAATAGTTCAAAATACTTGGTTTTATGGTGTTTTTTATTATCTTTGCATAGGTTTTTCAAAAAAGTAGAAGATTTCTTCATTTTAGGGGTAATTGATTTCAGGAAAGCTTGTATATAAGAGTAGAAACAAGAAGAAAATGACGTGATGACAGAAGAAAATGAACAGCGGATGGAACGGCTGTTCCACGACCATTACGAGCAGATGTATCGCTTCGCCTTTGCCTTGCTCCATGATAATGAGGAGGCGAGGGATGTGGTGAGTGATGGCAGGCTGCCGTGGATTGCATCGACCATGACCAGACCGACCAGGCAGCTTCCGTCATCCGACTGTGCTATCGGGAAGGAATGTCGTATTCTGATTATGAGGTGAAAGAAGATGGGAAGCATGTAGGCAAAGTGAAATATGATGACGATGAAAGTCGTACGATTCTAGGTCCTGTTCATGAGGTGGATGCTATGAGTTAGTTTTTTTAAGAGATGATGTATAACAAAAAACGGGAATACATTCAGGCTAGGAGGGATGAAGAACTGGATGGAATTGGTAATTTGATGCAGTTATACAAATTTAACGGAAGAGATGTAATGGCTTTGGATAATAATGTGTACTTTTGTGGCTGATAATGAAGAAATAAAAACATATTGTAAGAATGAAGACGGTTTTTTGCTCTTTTGGACTGCTGATGGCTGCTGTGCCCGTGTTCGCTCAGAACACTGGGAAGGACTCTATTGTCTCTACTAGAGCTTTGGATGATGTGGTGGTATCAGCCTCCAATATCAGTCGTGTGGGTGATCATCTCGTCATCTATCCCAACAGCCAGCAACGAAAACATGCGGTTAATGGATTCGGGGTGTTGGAAAACCTGAATATCCCAGGACTCATCATCGACGCGAAGTCGAATCAGGTGGATGTGATGGGACTGCAAGCCACCTTGTATCTGAATGGGCAGGAATGCGACATCCGGGAAATACAGATGCTCCGTCCTCGTGACATCGAGAAGATAGAATATCATGATGCTCCATCGGGAAAATACGCCAAGGATAAGCTTGTCGTTAACTTTATTACCAAGCAATATCGGTATGGAGGATATGTGCAGGCTGACGGACTGCAGACAATAGGATATGACCATGGCGACTATAATGTTGTCACCAATTATGTAAAAGGTAACAATTCCTATACTGTGTTTGCTGGTGCAAACTATAGTCATGTGGATGGTACTGAGACCTGGAACAATGAGAACTATCAGTTTACGCAATCCCTATTTGATAGGGAGAGCTATAGTAAGAATTCTTACCGGAATCATCAGGAATATATGCAGTTCCGCTATCAGAACCAGAAGGGAAAGAGATATTGGGTGGGCAAGTTTACGCTCGTCAACCTCTCTACTCCAAGAAATGCATCTTCTGGTTTTGCGAAGGAAAGCACAGAGACGGATGTATTCTCAAATATCCGGAAGAAGAGTCTGTCTCCTAAGATAGACCTGAACGCCAACTTGCCATTAAGCAAGAATCAGACGCTTACCTTGGGAGTACATGGCAAGTATTCTGCCAACTCCTATCATCGTCTTTATCAGGAACAGCCTTTCGAGGCAATGACCGATGAAGACGAGAAAGCACTGTCGTTCCAGCTGTCTGCCATCTATAATTATTTCTCTCAAAAGCATTCCTTATCCATGGAACTGTTTCATTACCACGATGTCTGGAATGCCGATTATTCCGGCAATTGCGAACTTTGGCAGCATCTGTGGAAAGGGGAGTCGTTGGCTTTCTTCTCCTATAATTTCCAGGCTAGCAGGCGCTTGAGCTTGAAAACCCGCATCGGATTGGATTGGCTTCAATATCATCTGCATGGAGACAACAGTTTTAGCCAGCTGTCTCCTCGCATCAATACGAATGTGCAATACCAACTGAATAAGGGAATGCTCTTGTGGTCATTCAACTTTGTGAACTCCAATCATGGTATGGATGTCATCAACCGGGCTATGATTCAGATCAATTCCCACATAATGGAAAAGGGAATGCCTGAACTGAAGAAATCGCATGACATCAACACCTATTTGTATTATATGGGGCGTTTCAACAGGTTGAGTGTTTCTGCCATCGGACAATTCCGCTACAATCATCATCCTGTAACTGATGATTATTACCTGGATGAGGCAAACGGGAAAATAGTGAAGACTTATTCGAATGGTGGAAATGCTCAATATTATTCTGCTATCCTCGCCTTGCAGTACAAACTGTGTAAGTTTGCCAATCTGTCGGGAGATATCAGATATAACCATGCGGAGGTGAAGACTACCTGGTCGAAGCATAACAACAATTTGACGGGTAATCTTGGGTTGAATATGTTCATGGGTGATTTTGCCTTGAAGCCTTGCCTGCATTTTGGCAAGAAGTCTTTAGATGAAGCTGCTTGGGTGATAAGCAAGACTCCTATCGACTATGGAATGTCGGGTTCTTACAGCAGGGGCAACCTCTATGTAGAACTTCAGGCAGTCTCGCCTTTCAAAAAGCAGGAGAAGCAATATTGGTTGGATTTGCCTATCTACAGTTACAGTAAGAGCATCAAAGACCAGACGGCTTCGCAATATGCCAGCATCAAGGTTGCTTACTCCTTCGACTTTGGCAGGAAAATCCAAAAAGTAGAGAAGGATGTTAATAAGAATATAAACAGCTCTTTGTTAAGAGTGGAATAGAGTTGAATAAATCTGTCGTTGGCTGTGGAATTAACAGGATTTTTTCCTCCGTTTCTTTGCCATATCCATCTTTTTCCTTAATTTTGCAGCGGAAACTCTATAATAGATATATGTAATGGCAATAAGAATGAAGATGAAACAGGAAAAAATAAGAAAGATAGGCATCGCTTCGGCTCTAGGCCTGGTGGTGCTCGTGATATTAGGACTGTATGGCGCCAGCAACTATATGCTCAATTATTCGCTCAACTATCCGAAGGAGGAGAGAATGACGGCTGAGCATTGGAAGAACAGAATGAAGAACGAGTGCCCCTGGATGATTGGCTGGATGGACTCCGTGTATCAGCACCATTGCGTGAAGGATACCTTTGTCACGATGCCGTCGGGCTACAAGGCCCATGCCATCTATCTCTATGCACCGAAGACTACGGAAAAGACTGCCGTGGTGGTGCATGGCTATCAGGTGCGCTCCGAGGGAATGCTGCACATCGCCTATCTCTATAATCACGATATGGGGTATAATGTACTCCTGCCAGATCTGTATGGACATGGAGAGAGCGAGGGCGACCATATTCAGATGGGATGGAAGGATAGATGGGATGTTATCAGATGGTCGGAAATCGCCAATGAGATTTTTAAAGTGAAGAGTGAAGGACGAAGAGTGAAGAATGAAGAACGAAGAATGAAGAATACCCGTCAGGTGATTCACGGTATTTCGATGGGTGCGGCAACCACGATGGCAGTATCGGGAGAGAAGACTCCCGATTACGTGAAGTGCTTTGTGGAGGACTGCGGCTATACCAGCGTGTGGGATGAGTTTTCCGCTCAGCTCAAAGACCAGTTTGGCTTGCCAGCCTTCCCGCTGATGAATACCACTTCTGCCCTTTGCCAGTATCGCTACGGCTGGTCGTTTGCCGAGGCGCAGCAGATAGAGCAGGTTCGCAATAGCACCAAACCGATGCTCTTTATCCATGGCGATAAGGATGCCTTCGTGCCCTACGCCATGCTTCATCCGCTTTATGAGGCAAAGACGAAGGGCAGAAAAGCCATCTTCATCGCCAAAGGCTCCGTTCATGCCATGGCATATCGCGACCATCACGAGGAATACACCCGCATCGTGAAAGATTTTGTTTCGAAGGGAGAATAGCATTTGAATGGAAGAAAAATATCAGTTCATTCTAAAGAACTCAATAAAAGAGGAGAAGATTCTTGTGAGTCTTCTCCTCTTTTATTGAGATATCTTGAAGTGTGATATCTGTAAAGTTATGCTTTTTCGATAATCCAATCTTTGATGCTGCCTGTTGCGCTGTCAAAGCTGATGCCTACCTTGGTGATAGGTTTGCCACAGAGGGCAAAGCGCTTGTGGTAGTTTTTCAGATTCATCTGGCGCATGGCAGCCTGGGCACTCTTGTTGAGTTTTAGCTCAATGAGGTAGAGGTCGGTCTGGGTAAGCAGAACCATATCCACTCTTCCTCTTGGTGTATGTACTTCCACATCCAGAACAAATCCCGTGAGCAGGGTGAAGATGATGTAGAGCATCTGCTGATAATGTCCCTCATGATTGGTTACATGGCAATACGGAATGGTTTCGAAGTAATCCTGCAGAAGCTGCAGGGCACCATCCATATCTTGCTTGCGGATAAGGGATGCCATCTTGGCGATGGTAACGCCTCCTTGCTGGGCACTCTTGCCATCCACGTAGTTGGGCAGGAGATTGTCAAACAGTCCTACTCTTATTTCCTTGTTCGGGATGTCGAGGGTATAGAGCTGGGTATCCTTGTCGTAATTCTTGATGGTGACGTATCCGCTCTGATAGAGCAGTGGGGTGATGGTCTTCATCTTTTCCGTCGGGGCATCGAAGGCTGATTCCAGTGCTTCTGTAGGAGCTATCTCGTTGGGCAGTACCTCAAACTTATTCAGCATATTGATGAGATAGGTAGGGGTACCCGAACTGAACCAATAGGAGCCGAATTCTTTTTCAGCAAAGCAATTGAGCAGACTGTAAGGATTGAAGACATCCGGTGATACCTTGGCAAAATGATAGCCATCGTAGTGTTCCTTCAGTTTGGCGATGGTTGCCTCTCTCGTCAAATCCTGTGATTTCGCAAGCATATCAATATCTTCCTGCATTTGTGTAAGCAGTTCTTCCTGGGTGAAGCCGCAGATGCCTGCATAATCTTTGTCCATAGAGATGAGGGTGATATTGTTCAATTCGCTGAAAATGCTTACCTGCGAGAACTTGGTGATGCCGGTAAGGAAGACGAAACGGAGTTTTGCTTCGCAGAATTTCAGAGGACTGAAGAAGTTGCGCATGATGTTTCGCAGAGCATCCAGTTGTTCCTGTTCGTGTGCCACATCAAGCATGGGTGCATCATATTCGTCGATGAGTACAACCACCTGTTTCCCTGTTTTCTCGTATGCCGTATAGATGAGTTCTGTCAGTCTGTTGTTGGCATCAACCTGCGGTTGGGTGATACCCCATCTTTTCTCTTCCATTTCCAGGATGAAACCGAGGTATCTCTCCAGTTGGTCCTTTTCCATGTGCTTGCCTCCGCTCAGGTCAAAATGCAGCACAGGATATTCTGTCCATTCTTTCTCCAGATTTTCGATGGCAAGTCCTTTGAACAGGTTTCTCTTTCCCTCAAAATAGTTTTTGAAGGTAGATACCAATAACGACTTTCCGAAACGGCGTGGTCGGCTCAAGAAGAAATATTTACCGTTGGTGTGAGCCATGCGGTAGATGTATTCCGTCTTGTCGATATACAGTTTGTCTTCTTCTCGAATTCGTTCGAAAGTCTGTATGCCTAAAGGATATAGTTTTATTGCCATAATCTTCTTTTTTAAATCTTACTGCAAAATTACAATAATTATTTGATATGGCAAGTTTTTTAGGGGAGAAAAGTTTTTGAGAAAGTGATAGAAAGCCCGAAGGCGAGGAAATCCTCCGCCTTTTATTCTCCGATATGTTGTCCCACCACATACCCCGTGGTCCAGGCTGCCTGCAGGTTGAAGCCGCCGGTGATGGCATCGATGTCGAGCACTTCACCGGCAAAGAAGAGGTGAGGGCACACCTTGCTCTCTAAGGTATGCAGGTCGATGTTGCTGAGGCTGATGCCGCCGCAGGTAACAAACTCCTCCTTGAAGGCTCCCTTGCCGTTCACCTGATAGAGGTCGTTGGTAAGCGTTTCTATCAGCAGGTTACAACCCTTCTTTCCCATTTCACTCCATTTCTTTTCGGGCGCATATCCCATCTTCTGAATCAGGAAGAGCCAGAGACGGGAGGGGAGATTGTAAGGGCGGATGCTTGCTAATTGCTTCTGCGGGTTGGCGATGATGATGCCCTGAATGTTCTCTTCTACCAGCGAGCGGTTGCTCTCATGTACCCAGTTGACGGAAATCTTAATCTGATAATTGTTCTCATGCAAATGGCGGGCAGCATGAGAGGAGAGTTTCAGCACGGCAGGACCGCTCATGCCCCAATGGGTGATGAGGAACGGACCCTCAGCCTTCAGCTTGGTGCCCGGAATACTGGTATATACGGGTTCCACCACCGTTCCCATCAAGTTTTTAAAAGCCTTGTCGGCTATGTTGAAGGTGAAGAGCGATGGGATAGGCTGTTCTATCGCATGTCCTAAATCTGAGAGATGCTTGAAGTTTTCCATCTTGGGATGACCGCCAGTGGTGATGGCTACCCGGTGGAAAGCTATCTGTCTGATTTCGGAAACGGGATGCGAGGCAGAAGATGCTCCCGAAAGATTTCCTTTTGAAACCTTGAAATCCAGGAGCAGGCGCTCATCCTCCAGTTCCGTGATGGCGGTGAGCTGGTGGTTGCATTGTATCTTCACGCCCAGTCGCTTGGCGGTATTCACCAGACAGTCGATGATGCTGTGAGAATCCTGCGATTGCGGAAACACGCACTGGTCTTCCTGCGTAACCAGTGGCACGCCGTTCTCCTCAAACCAGTCGAAGGCATGCTGGTAGTCGAATCTCTTGAAGAGTCGCTTCATCAGTTTATGTCCGCGAGGGTACGCCTGTTTCAGGTCGGAAATCTCCTCAAAGGAATTGGTAAGATTGCATCTTCCTCCTCCCGTGATTTCCACCTTGGCAAGTACCTTTGAATTCTTCTCGAATATGGTAATGTCGGCGTGAGGGAAGTTGCGCTTGGCCTCTATTGCTGCAAAGAATCCTGCGGCGCCTCCACCGATGATTGCAATATGTAGTGTTTGTGGCATATTGTATTTTTGATGATTAGGATGCAAAGTTAGCATAAAAAGAAGACATGGCAAAATAAAACCGGATTTTTTTTGTCATTCCGATTTTTCTTCGTAACTTAGCGGCGCAAATATAATATCATGTAATCTGAAATATGGCAAAAAGAGAATATGTAGAGGCCAACAAGCGTTGGCTGGAAGAAAAGGCTCAAGAGGAAGGTGTGAAAGCACTCCCTCGTGGTATATATTATAAGGTGTTGAAACAGGGAGATCCAAATGGGGCACAACCAGGCAAGCGCAGCATTGTGACTGCTCATTATACGGGTTGGACCATCAATGGCAAGAAGTTTGATTCCAGCCGTGGCGGAACTCCGTTTGCGATGCGATTGAGCGATCTGATAGATGGTTGGATTGTGGCGATGCAACAGATGCACGTAGGCGACCAGTGGGAACTTTATATTCCTGCCGAAATGGGATATGGAAAGTTCTCTCAGCCAGGAATACCAGGAGGTTCTACTCTTATCTTTGAAGTTGAGTTGTTGGGAGTGGGATAAACGCACCTGTTGAAATCCCAAAGGTTTCTATTCCATCTTTAAATAAAAAAGTCCCATACGATTCCAGGTACTGCCAGATGGCATTCTGCGGATCGTATGGGACTTCTTTTATTGTCACTTTTTGTTGTGGCAATTATTTCTGCTGTGATTTCAGCAAGTCGCGAATCTCCATCAGAAGTTTCTCCTCAGCACTTGGTTCTGGTGCTTTTGGTGCCTCAGGCTCCTTAGGTTCTTCCTTCTTCTTAGCTAACTTGTTGACCGCCTTGATGAGCATGAAGATACAGAAAGCCACGATGAGGAAGTCGAAACAGGTCTGGAGGAAACTGCCATAGTTGATAGTCGCAGTCTTGAATTCCTCACCGGCAACCTGTACGGTAGGCAAAGTCAACTTGAGGTCAGCGAAGTTGACGCCACCAATCAACCATCCGATAGGAGGCATGATGACATCATCCACAACAGAACTTACGATTTTGCCGAAAGCACCACCGATGATCACACCGACAGCCATGTCAAGCACATTGCCACGCATGGCGAATTCCTTGAATTCATTCAAAAATTTACTCATAACTTAATTCCTTTACTTTTGTTTATTTAAATGTTGATATAATTTTAGTATTTATACTTTGTCATTTCTTGCAGAATGATGATTTTTCCAATATATATAATAAGGTGTAAGGCATCATTGGGTTTGATTTCTTCATCCGATATGCATATTTCATTCTTGTGAAAGGATTGAATTTTGCAATATGGAGTTGTCAGTCTGACATGTTAACTGCTTTTTTTCTAGCAAGATTAAACCTCAACTATCCTTTTTTAATTTATTTAATACTCTTTTCGTGTGCAAAGTTAGAAAAAAATTAGTAACTTTGCGCTCGGAAAAAGAAAAAAATGCTTGAAAGCTTATTTTTTTGAATGTTTCAGCACTTCAGGATTGCTTGAGAGCTTAAAATATGGAATTATTTTAAACCATTAATTTTAAATATTAAAAAAAATGACAAAAGTTGCTATTAACGGCTTCGGCCGTATCGGTCGTCTGGCTTTCCGTCAGATGTTTGAGGCAGATGGTTATGAGGTAGTTGCAATCAATGACCTTACATCTCCAAAAATGTTGGCTCACCTTCTTAAGTATGATACAGCACAGGGTGGCTTCGCTGGTAAGTATGGCGAGGGCAAGCACACTGTAGAGGCAACAGACAACTCTATCATCGTTGATGGTAAGGAGATCACTATCTACGCTAAGCCTAACGCAGCTGAGCTTCCTTGGGGTGAGCTTGGTGTTGACGTAGTACTTGAGTGCACAGGTTTCTATACATCTAAGGAGAAGGCTTCTGCTCACCTTACAGCAGGTGCTAAGAAGGTAGTTATCTCAGCTCCAGCAGGTAACGATCTCCCTACTATCGTTTACAACACAAACCACAAGACTTTGACTCCAGCTGATACAGTTATCTCTGCAGCTTCTTGTACAACAAACTGCTTGGCTCCAATGGCTGACACTTTGAACAAGTACGCAGCTATCCAGTCAGGTATCATGTCAACAATCCACGCTTACACAGGTGACCAGATGATTCTCGATGGTCCTCAGCGTAAGGGCGACCTCCGTCGTTCTCGTGCAGGTGCTCAGAACATCGTTCCTAACTCAACAGGTGCTGCTAAGGCTATCGGTCTTGTAATCCCTGAGTTGAACGGTAAGTTGATCGGTTCTGCACAGCGTGTTCCTACTCCAACAGGTTCTACAACTATCCTCGTAGCTGTTGTTAAGGGTAAGGACGTTACAGTTGAGGGTATCAACGCTGCAATGAAGGCTGCTTCTAACGAAAGCTTCGGTTACAACGAGGATCCTATCGTTTCTTCTGATATCATCGGTATGCGTTTCGGTTCTCTCTTCGATGCTACTCAGACAATGGTTAGCAAGATCGACGACGACACATATCAGGTACAGGTAGTTTCTTGGTACGACAATGAGAACTCTTATACTTCTCAGATGGTTCGTACTATCAAGTACCTCGCTGAGTTGAAGTAATACCGCTGAAGCGATTTACGACAATATATATAGCCTGGCATTTTACAATGCCAGGCTTTTTTATTATTTATTTTTTTTTGTCTAATGGCTTGAAGTTTTATAGCATAAAGGCATACTGATTCTCCTTTTCTTGCCTTGTTTTCCCATTTTTTTTATTTCTTTGTTTGTCTGTATCGGAAAAATTTGTATCTTTGCGCCATGAAACATTCTATGATTACCATATTGGGTCCTACTGCCAGTGGAAAGACTAGTCTTGCCGCTGCACTTGCCTCGCATATCAATGGCATGGATTCTTCCATGTGGGGTGGCGATACGCATGGGGCTGAGATTATCAGTGCCGATAGTCGCCAGGTCTATCGGGGCATGGATATTGGTACGGGAAAAGATCTTGAGGATTATACGGTAGGGGGTAAACTGATTCCTTATCATCTGATAGACATCTGTGATGCCGGTACCAAGTATAATCTCTTCCAATATCAGCAGGACTTCTATGATGCCTATCTGGACATTACTCATCGTGGCGTACTTCCGATACTCTGTGGAGGTACCGGACTCTATATCGAGTCTGTCTTGAAAGGTTATCATCTTTCACCAGTTCCTCAAAATCCTGCTCTTCGTAATTCCCTCGAAGGTAAAACGCTGGAAGAACTGACAGATATGTTGGTGGATTTGAAGGCGAAGAATGGTTCTAATATGCACAATCGCACAGATGTAGATACTGCGCAGCGCGCCATCCGTGCGATTGAGATTGAAACTTACAATCTCGAACATCCAATGCCAGAGCGGGAATTGCCTGCGGTTGATTCTTTGGTGATAGGAGTAAGTATCGACCGTGATGCCCGCCGTGATAAAATCACCCGCCGTCTTAAACAACGTCTGGAGAATGGGATGGTAGAGGAAATCAAGGGACTCCTCGATCGTGGTATTCCTGCAGAAAACCTGTTGTATTATGGGTTGGAATACAAGTTTATCACAGAATATGTGATAGGAAAAACTTCTTATGAGGAGATGCTGCGAGGATTGGAAATCGCCATTCATCAGTTTGCCAAAAGGCAGATGACCTGGTTCCGTGGTATGGAGCGCAGGGGTTTTACCATTCATTGGATAGATGCACTTCAACCGATGGAGCAGAAGGTAGAGCAGGTTCTTGAACTGATGAAATCTAATCAGTAGCTATTTATATGATTGATAGATATTTGGATAAGTAATAGATGGCTTTCTGATCGTATATACATTATTATTAATATAGAGAATATTATTATAGGAGAATAATCGACGTGGCTGTAAATGAAAATAAATGGGGCTTGCTCTATTGTCCTCGAGGAGGATGGAGGAGCAGTGCGCGCTGGACTAAGATAGAGAAAGTTTTGCGCCAACTTCATGTGGACTATGATTTCGTGCAAAGCGAGAATCAGAAAAGTGTAGAGCGTCTGGTTAAGATGTTTATCAACAATGGCTATAAGACAATCGTTATTGTGGGTGGAGATTCTGCATTGAATGATGCAGTAAACTGTCTGATGCAGGTAGATACTTCCGTAAGAAACCAGATTGCGCTGGGTATTATTCCTAATGGACTGATGAATGACTTTGCTCATTTCTGGGGATTTGATGATAGTGATTATGAACAGACTATCAAATGGCTCCAGCAGCGTCGTGTGCGCAAGATTGATTTAGGTTGTATCCGTTATCAGAACAAGAAGGGGGAAAACTGTCACCGCTATTTTCTCAATTGCGTGAATGTCGGTCTGATAGCTGCTATCATGAATCTGCGTCGCAAGACTCATCATGTATTTGGTTCCCGCACCCTGTCGTTCCTCTTCTCATTCGTGCTGATGATTTTCCAGCGATTAGACTATAAGATGCATATCTGCATCAATTCAGATGTCATTAAGCGTAGGGTGATGACCATGTGTGTAGGAAATGCATCGGGATATGGACAGACTCCTAATGCGGTGCCTTATAATGGTCTGCTGGATGTCTCTGTTGTTCATCATCCAGGTATGACCCAGCTCTTTGAAGGCTTTTATCTTTTCGTTAAAGGTAAATTCCTCAATCATAAAAGTGTGCATCCCTATCGCACGAGAGAGGTGGTGGTAGAGGATTCTTCTCATGCGATGATTGGTGTAGATGGTCGATTGATGAAGACGCCAGTTGGGCCTTACCGCATCACGGTGGAGCAGGAAGTAATCAACTTCCTGATACCGCAGTAGTCAGATTGATCTTATTTCAAGAATAATATGTTTTTAAGAATAATAAGGTGTATCGGAATACAAGTTCCGGTGCACCTTTTTTCGATTGTGCGATTGTTGTAAAGAGACTACACAAAACTGTGTGTATTCATCAAAGTGACTTAAAATCGGGGAATATTTGCCCTTTAAAAGCTTATAAAACATTAAATATAGCGATTTTCTTAAATTCTTTGCTAAAAAACTTTGTCGTTTCACTTTTTTTCCATACCTTTGGATGCAATAAAGTCAACTAAAATATTAAAAACCTTAATATAGATCTATGAGTTATCTAAAATTCGAAAAGGCCCTGATGACCAACCTACAGGAGTCATTGCCGAAGGAGTTGCTTAGAACCAACCGCTCGGGTGCTTATTCGTGCTCTACGATTGTTGACTGTAATACTCGAAAGTATCACGGTTTGCTGGTTGTCCCTATTCCAGAACTGGATGGCGACAATCATGTATTGCTGAGTTCTCTCGATCCTACAGTCATTCAGCATGGCGCTGAATTCAATCTCGGATTGCACAAGTATCAAGGCAACAACTTTAGCCCGATGGGCCATAAATACATTCGTGAGTTTGATTGCGATAAGGTGCCAACAACGCTTTACCGTGTAGGTGGTGTCATTTTAAAGAAAGAGGTCGTTTTTCAGCATTATGAAGATCGCATCTTGATCAGATACACCATGGTGGATTGTCATTCTGCTACAATCTTGCGTTTCCGTCCATTCTTGGCATTCAGAAGCGTGCGTCAGTTTACCCATGAGAATGGAACAGCATCCCGTGAGTATTCAGCAGTGGATAATGGTATCAAGACTTGTATGTATGCAGGTTATCCAGACCTTTATATGCAGTTCTCCAAGAAGAATGAGTTTGTTTTTGCCCCAGACTGGTATCGTGGTGTGGAGTATCCTAAGGAGCAGGAGCGTGGCTATGCTTCCAATGAGGACCTTTATGTACCTGGTTATTTTGAGATGCCAATCAAGAAAGGAGAGAGCATAGTCTTTGCTGCATCTACATCTGAAATCAAGACCGGTATATTGAAGAAACTTTTTGATAAGGAAGTGGCAGAAAGAGCCCCTCGTGACAATTTCTTCCATTGTCTTGTCAATGCTGCCCATCAGTTCCACCGTCGTGAGAAAAATGATGACCGATACATTCTGGCTGGTTATCCTTGGTTCAAGTGCCGTGCGCGAGATACATTTATTTCTTTGCCGGGTCTTACCCTCTCTATAGAGGAAAATGACTACTTTGAACTGGTGATGAAGACTGCCATGAAGGGATATCAGGAATTCATGGAAGGAAAGGATATCACGGTGAATATTACCGAATTGGAACAGCCGGATGTTCCTCTCTGGGCAATCTGGGCTCTTCAGCAGTATGCTAAGGAAACCAGCAAGGAGGAATGTCTGAAGAAATATGGTAAGTTCATCAAGAGTGTCATGCTCTTTATCGAAGGCAATCACCATCCTAATCTGGAATTGCATCCTAACGGACTCCTTTACGCTGATGGAAAGAATAAGGCTGTGACATGGATGAACTCTACTGCCAACGGAAAACCTGTAGCTCCAAGAAGTGGCTATATTGTGGAATTCAATGCGTTGTGGTACAATGCATTGTGCTTCTGTGCTGCTCTCTGCGAACAGGAAGGCAAGCAAGAGAGACAACAGCATCTTCTGGAATTGGCAGAGAAGACTAAGCAGTCTTTCCTCGATACTTTCCTCAATGAGTATGGTTATCTCTATGACTATGTAGATGGTAACATGATCGATTGGAGTGTTCGACCTAATATGATTTTCCCAGTCGCTTTCGACTATTCTCCTCTTTCTCAAGACCAGAAGAAGAAAGTGCTCGATATTTGTACACGTGAACTCCTGACCCCTAAGGGATTGCGCTCTCTTTCTCCTAAGAGTGGCGGTTATAATCCTGTCTATGTAGGTCCTCAGAGCCAGCGAGATTATGCATATCATCAAGGTACTGCATGGCCTTGGCTCGGCGGTTTCTATATGGAGGCAAGTTTGAAACTCTACAGAAGAACCCGATTGAGCTTCATCGAGCGCCAGATGGTGGGATATGAAGATGAAATGTCTTATCATTGTCTCGGTACCATCAGCGAACTCTTTGATGGTAACCCTCCATTTGCCGGACGTGGTGCTATTTCCTTTGCCATGAATGTGGCAGAGATTCTGCGTGCACTCGAATTACTAGATAAGTATCAATATTAATAAGGAGGACTGCTATATGAAAGTATTAATGTTTGGATGGGAGTATCCTCCTCATGTATTTGGTGGTTTGGCTACTGCTAACTTTGGTATTTCTCAGGGCTTGCATGCTCAGGGTGACATTGAAACCATACTCTGTCTTCCTCATCCTTTCGGTGATGAGGACCGTAGTGCTTGTAAGATTGTGGCCATGAATTGTGTGCCTATCGCCTGGCGTGATGTCAATCATGATTACGTACAGCAGCGAGTAGGCAATATTATGAATCCGGATGACTATTTCCGTTATCGCGATCATATCTATGCCGACTTCAACTATATGAATGTCAACGACCTCGGATGTATGGATTTTGCTGGTGGTTATCCATCTAATCTCCACGACGAGATCAACAACTATAGCATCATTGCCGGTGTGGTAGCTCGAAGTGAGGAATTTGATATTATCCATGCTCACGACTGGCTGACTTTCCCTGCTGGTATTCATGCCAAGAAGGTGAGTGGTAAACCATTGTGCATTCACGTGCATGCTACCGATTTCGACCGTAGCCGTGGTAAGGTAAACCCTACCGTTTATTCCATCGAGAAGGATGGTATGGACAATGCTGACTGTATCATGTGTGTATCTGAGTTGACCCGACAGACGGTCATCAATCAGTATCACCAGGATCCACGCAAGTGCTTTGCTATGCACAATGCGGTATATCCATTGAAGCAGGAGTGGCAGGATATTCCTCGTCCTGATCATCAGGGCAAGGAGAAGGTGGTTACATTCTTGGGTCGTCTCACCATGCAAAAGGGACCTGAATATTTCGTTGAGGCTGCCAATATGGTGCTTCATCGTACCCGTAATGTGCGTTTCTGCATGGCTGGTTCAGGAGATATGATGGATCAGATGATTTATCTTGCAGCAGAGCGAGGTATTGCCGATCGTTTCCACTTCCCTGGTTTTATGCGAGGTAAGCAGGTGTATGAGTGCCTGAAGGATTCCGATGTCTATGTCATGCCTTCTGTGAGTGAACCTTTCGGTATCTCTCCTTTGGAGGCTATGCAGTGTGGCACACCTACCATCATTTCCAAGCAGAGTGGTTGCGGTGAGATTCTTACCAACTGCATCAAGGTAGATTACTGGGATATTCATGCCCTTGCAGATGCCATCTACAGTATCTGTCATAATGAGAGTCTTTTCAACTATTTTTCTGTGGAGGGCAAGAAGGAAGTTGACCAGATTACCTGGGAAAAGGTGGGTGCCCGCATCAGGGACTTATACCTTAAAACCTTAGGATGGAAGTAGGTTAAGTGAAGAGTGAAGAACGAAGAGCGAAGAACTCTTTGTCTTTGCTTGTCATAAAGTTAAACGTTCAAATATCAAGTTTCAAATTATGAAGACAATTTGTTTATATTTCGAGATACATCAGATTACCCATCTGAAACGCTACCGCTTCTTCGACATCGGTACTGATCATTATTACTATGATGATTACGAGAATGAGCGTTCTATCAGCGAGATAGCTGAGAAGTCATATATGCCAGCGCTCAATGCCCTGTTGGAGATGATCCATCAGAGTGACAAGTATTTCAAGGTAGCCTTTTCACTCTCAGGAGTCGGCATGGAACAGTTGGAAATGCATGCTCCTCAGGTATTGGAAAAATTGCAGGAACTGAATGCTACCGGTTGTGTAGAGTTCCTCGCAGAGCCATATTCTCATGGTCTTGCCTCTCTCGTCAATGAGGATAGCTTTGCCAAGGAGGTTAAGCGTCAGGCTTCCAAGATCAAGGAATATTTCGGTAAGGAGCCAACTGTGCTTCGCAATTCATCACTCATTTACAGCGATGATATTGGTTTGCAGGCTTCTCAGATGGGCTTCGAAGGTATGTTGACCGAAGGTGCCAAGCATGTATTGGGCTGGAAGTCTCCACACTATGTTTATCATTGTCCGATAGCTCCAAATCTGAAGCTTTTGCTCCGTGATATCCGTTTGAGCGATGATATCTCTTTGCGTTTCAATAATAGTAGTTGGGATGGTTATCCACTTTTTGCTGATACCTATATCAATGAGATAGCAGCTTTGCCACAGGAAGAGCAGATTATCAATATCTTCATGGAACTGTCAGCCCTTGGTATTGCCCAGCCATTGTCCAGTAATATCCTCGAGTTCTTCAAGGCATTGCCAGAATGTGCACGCCAGAAGGGCATCACCTTCTCTACACCTTCAGAGATTTGCAAGAAGATGAAGTCTGTAGGCGAGTTGAATGTACCTGATACATTGAGTTGGGTGGATGAGGAGCGTGATGTCAGCACATGGCTCGGAAATCCGATGCAGCGTGAGGCTTTCAACAAACTCTATAGTGTAGCCGACCGTGTACGTATTGCCAATGATCCTCGTATCAATCAGGACTGGGATTACTTGCAGGCAAGCAATAACTTCCGTTTCATGACTACCAAGCCAAGTAATGTGGGGCTTGACCGTGGTATCTATTCAAGTCCATTTGATGCTTTCACAAATTACATGAACATTCTGGGCGACTTCCTCAACCGAGTAAACTCTCTCCATCCAGAGATGGACAATGAGCAGCTCGATAATTACATGACCAGTGTAACCAATATGGAGGAGGAGATAGAGATGAAGGATAAGGAAATCACCCGTCTCCAGGCTAAGTTGGACAAGATAGAAAAGGAAGTAGAGAAACTGCGTGAAGCACAGAAACCAGCCAAGGCTGCTACAAAGAAGACTGCTACAAAGAAGGCATCTGCCAAGACAGCAGCAAAACCTGCAGCCAAGAAAACTACTGATAAGTAGGAATGAGATTCTTCAGGAAATCCCTGAAGAAAAAAATATAAAACAAGGAGGGTGTGTCATAAGTCTGTGACGCACCCTCACGTTTTTTGAGTGATATAGTGTTTTATATTACTTTGCAATGTACTTTCTGTTGTTGTGGATATAAATACCCTTGTTGAGAGCCTGCAAATCGCTTGTAGAAGCGTTCTTGATTACCAGGCGACCGCTGAGGTCATAGACATTGTTATCATTCTTAATATTTATATCAGATGTAATACCTTTGATACCATTAGTGTTATTTTTTGTTCCTTTGAGGGTGATAACCCATGCAGCTTGAGCATCCTGTGGAGTAAAGGTCATGACTCCTGTTGCAGGTGTAGCTAATGTGATATCGTAACTGGTGTCTGTGCTTGTGGTTGTTGTACGGCTTGGAAAGCTGTATTTGTTAGAAGCATAATTGGCACCATCTAATTCGGACAAGTAGCAGATCTTATTATCTTCGTTAGTATAACCAGCAAATGTAGCAGAGGTAATTGTTACGTTTTCTGGTAAGTTGATTGTGAATTTTACTCCTTTGCTATACTTGATAGTATTGCTTTTAGCTGTGGCATAACCTTTGCCGGAAGTGATGGAACAACCATTGTTGAAATTCCATGTGGTTTCTGTTGAACCATTTGACAAATTGCAGGTGTTTGCTGCCAAAGTATAGGTAACGTTTTCTGCTTCTCCTGGAGTTGGATCTACAGTTGAACTTCCTGTATAATCACCTGTGAGATTTTTTACTTCATATTGGGTAGCAATAAGCTTTCCATCCTTGCTATTTGTAATCTTGCAACCATTTTTAAATGTTATACCATCCACAAATGCAAGGAACATACCTTTTTGGGCTTCTACTTGAACATTATCTAAGGTTATGTTCTTGACATAGCTTTCCGGTAAACCATAGATGTAGATAGGGAAATATCCCTTAGCACTTGTATTGTATGGAGTACCTGTAGATGTCACATTCTGAATAAGAATGTCGCGGAAGGCAGGTGTCTTTTTGGTTACTTCTGCTGCTGTGGCTTCAGATGGAATTGGCTTAGTACTCAGATCGTACCAAGTTTCGATATAAATAGGGTTTCTCACTCCTGTCATTGTACAATTACGGAAAATGAGATTATATACATCGCCACTTCTATCACGTTGTGATTTCAAGCGGAATCCACTATCTGTATTATTGAAAGTGAGGTCCTCATAGATAATATCATGCATGTTATTGGTAAAACTGCCAAATGATGCACCATGTCCTGTACCCATTTTAGAATTCCAGACGTGTACATACTGGGCATTATCATCGCAAACTACGTTGTCATCACCCGTACTGATGAAACAGTCGTAGATGTTTACATGGTGCCCCCAGATAGAGATTCCGTCTGTGTTGTGTGATGGCTGTTCTGTCTTTGTATCTGAGGCAGGATTATAAATCGTCACATCATGGATAGTTGCATGGCTTGCCTTACCACTATTGCTGATGGTAAGATTTACACCTGGGGTGTTCTGAATTTTTATATTTCTAACCATGAAACGAGAACCCTGTTCGAAACGGATCATAGCTCCTGGATTGAAAGTCTCCTTGTTATCGCGAGCCTTCCACCATCGAGTTCCTTGTCCATCAATGATTGACGTCTCGCCTTCACCCTCGATGATGATATCACTTTGCTTTCTGTTCTTACAACCAATGAATACAGTCTTATTGTTAGGAGCCTTACCGTATTCTACGAGCTTCAGGGTAGCACCAGCGCAAAGGTGGAGTACTGTTTTTGACTTGATGCTGAGCACCTCGGTTGTACTTGTCATCTGGTCTGTGCTACCAAACATCCAGGTACCCGCAGGTATTACGACCATACCGCCAGTTGAAGGAACTGCATCCAGGGCTTTCTGAATAGCCTTGGTGTTATCTGCTGCCGATGTAGATGCACCATAGTCTATGATGTTAAACGTATTTGCTGATGTGATGGCTGGCATTTGTGGTAATTCAACTGCTGTCCATCCTTCAGGAGTATTCTGGGCTTTTTGCTCAGAAGTAATACCAGTAAAAGTCTGGGACTTGGCAATGCCTGGCAGAGCCAAGAGTGCTGAAAGCACGATAGTTTTGATGATTGATTTTCTCATTGTAATTTAGGCTAAATTTATATTTGTGGCAAAATTACAACTATTCTTTATAATATAAGGTATAATCATCTCAAAATAATACGAAAACGATTGCGTAGTAGAAAAAAAGCGCAACGCTCAAGTCGAACATTGCACTTTCTATGTGTTTATGAATTTAACTTTTTGATTTCCTCTATAGATAATCCTGTAGATTGGGAAATGATGTCTATTGGTGTATTTAAAGCAAGAAGTTTGAGGGCGATTTCTTTGGTCTTTTCTTTTTTTCCTTCAGCTCTTCCTTCAGCTCTTCCTTCAGCTCTTCCTTCAGCTCTTCCTTCAGCTCTTCCTTCAGCTCTTCCTTCAATTCTTCCTTCTGTTAGTCCATCTTGATATCCCTCGTCACGGCTGGTGTCGAATAGGCTTTTCATATGTCTAACAGCTTCTAAATGACGGAAATAGGCGTGCTTGTCTTTTTGAGAGAGTGAATCTACACGCAGACGTTCGCGTGCCTCTGGTAATCCTGCAGCAGTGGCTTTTGAACTGATAGAGCCTGTTTTTAGAAATTCAATCCATTCATCAAGTGGAGTAGTTGCTACCTTGTCAAAATCATTGACACGTAGTATGTAGTACTCTGGGAATAAGTCACCAGGACTCTTCCTTGACTCCAATTTATCATCTTTGATACCAAAGAATTTCTCATTCTGTCGGATGGAGAGTTTAAGTGTATCATGTGGTTCGTGTTCACCGATGAACTCGGTTTTGCCATGGTAAACATAATCTTTGCCTTGTCCCAGTTCAAAATAGACGATGTTGATGGAATACACCTTGCGGACAGCTTCATATGGTTTGCCAAGACCAATATATTCCGTTATCGCTTTAGAAACTCCATAGAGCATGCGATGGAAATAGGTTTGCTCTCGACTGTTTTGTACTTCAATGATGCACAACTGTTCGTTTTCGCTTTCTGCCAGAATATCTACTCGGTTATATTTATCGTCCTCGTCTTCTTGGTTGCTTTCGCTTTCCAGAAAGCGGTGAATCTTAAATTTCTTTCCAAGTAATGAAGACAGGAAACCTTCAAGTACAACATAGTTTGCCTTGTTGCGCAGCAGACGTTTCATCGCCCAGTCGAATCTTATATAGTTTTCTCCGTTCATTGTCATTTCTTATTTGCTTAATACTTCGCTGCAAAGATACGCTTTTTATTCTAAACTTCCAAGAAAATCAAAAAAAAAGTGCAACGCTCAAATTTGAGCATTGCACTTTAATATGATTGATAGTAGGATTACTTCCACTTAGAAGCACCTGCTTCACTGTCAAGGTTTGTATTGAACTTGAATTCACCATTAGCTGGAGCAGTCCAAAGATCAGTCTCAGAACCCTTGAAGTCGATAAGACCTTCAATACCATATGTAACAGCGTCAGCACCGATAGGTGTGTAAGCAAAGTTAGTCTTGTATGAACCTGCTACAGAAAGCACTGTGCTTGCACCATTCAGAAGAACACTTCCCTTAGCGCCTGGTGTGTAAAGCTGAAGTTTTGCTCCTGCACTTCCGTCTGTAGCCATAGAAGGACCAAAGATGCTGTTGGTGATGTTCAAGTTTGCTGCATTTGTAGCAAAACGGAACAATGGTGTGTTAGCATTTGCTGTAGTCTCCATTGGAGCATAGCAGAATGTACAGTTGTTTACATTTACAGTAGGAGCCTGGGCAGTCTTACGTAAGTCGCAAAGCATAATAATGTTTGTAATAGTACAATCATCGAATGTTACGTTGCGGAAATCTCCACCCTTATCTGCGATAGTTACAACACCCTGATCACCGACACCATCAATTGTACAACCCTTGAAGGTAACGTTCAGGAAGTTGTCGTTGTTCTTCTGACCTCTTACTACACCACGGAAACCGCGGATGTAGCAATCGTTGAAGATGAGTTCACTGATGGTAGAACCAGTACCGCTGACATTGATAACCTGACGGCCACCGAAGCCCTTATCTGTACCAGCGAGGAAGGCATCCTTATCAGCTTGCTTATCGCTAATCATATCGATGCTTTCAAACTTCACCTTATCGATATTAACACCCTTCTTGACGCTCATACCGCCGGAGAAGGTGAACTGAGCGTTACCGCCCAATGTCATACCGGTTATGAAGGTTACATTGCGGTCGAGACTGATAGAGTTGTTGATCTTGTATTCCTGTTCACCACGGAGGATGATAGTCATACCGTCCTTTACCATATTCCAGAACTCAGCAGTCTTCAATGTATCCTTAGCTTCCTTAGCATCCCAGTTGCGGGTATCCAACCACATGCCTTCTCCATACTTCTCGTCGAAGTTGACGCTAGCCTTGGTTGTAGCTGTTGTTTTACCTGCATAGGTAGTATTATTGAAGTCTGAAGAACTGTCGTATGTCTTGAATGTGTATGATGTTTCTGGCTGCAAGCCGTAAATATCTACATATCCCTGAGCATAGTCCGCATCGCTTACTTTAACCGAGATGGTATCATGGTTTTCTGCGTCTTCGGCAGGGCAAGCCATTACATACTTGATTTTCTGACCACCTTCAGCCCAGGATACACGAGCAGCGTTATCAATAGCCTTGGCACCAGAAACCTTTGTTGGGTAGTTGATGCTCTGAGCCTTTACCTCATAATACTCAGACTCCTTGTTGTTGCCAATACACTTGATTCTTACACCATACTTCTCGTCCCATCCTAAGTCATCGAAAGTATAGGTATCATCCTCTGTTGTGGCTTTCTTGATTACTTTCAGGTGATTTGTGCCATCCTCATCTGTAGATGTCACAAGACCCAATTCCAACTCATAACTGGTGGCGCCCTGGATTTTATCCCATTCTACCTTCAAGTTATTTGAGTTGACCGTTGCGCTTGCAATTGGACGGAACAAACGAGGTGCATCGCCCAAGTTGTCATCGTCGCTACAGCTTACCATTGTGGTACCAACTGTAGCAGCGAAAAGCATAGACAATATATATTTATTGTATTTCATAATTACTTACTTTTATTTGTTATGGACTACATAACCCGATTTACTTGTTGCGAATAGCATAACCTTCGTTAGACAATACACCGTTTGAAGAAGCAATGTTGTCCTTAGGGATAGGCAAGATATATGGAGTTACCTTTTTGCGGAGAGGCTCCATGTCTTCTGCACCTGTTGTCACAACTCCGTCTGTCAAACCAAACCATGAGTATAAGAAAGCCTCATTCATGACACCCTTCTTGATAGTGTTGCCATCTGCGTCGGTTCCATACTTTGTGTTTGTTGTTGGATCAGTATCACTGACAGACATGTATGTATCCAAGAACTTGATATATTTCAAACCATCGAAAGAAGCTCCTGCAGTCTTGATGTCATCATCTGCAAGTGTTGTTGCCTCTTTGTATGGGCTTGCGCTATTATCACGATAAGTGAAATAGTTGTTCTCGAACTGAATCTCGCCATTTACATAGTTGTAGTAGAGGCGTGGTGCGATACCCATATCAACAATTTCTTTAGTCTTGTCGTAGATGAATTCTCCATTCTCCAGACGGAGCTGGTTATAGTTCATAGTTACGTCGCGAACCCACTCCAAAGTATTAACGATGGCATCAGAGTAGTAGTTCCAACGAACGAGGTCGAACTTACGGATGCACTCGCCACCAAACTCCCAAGCACGCTCGTTGATGATAGCTTTCTTGAAAGAGTCGTAATCGTTGAGATTATCAACATATTCATTCACCATCTCGTTCTTGTTGGTTGCATTTACAAAGGCACGGTTACGAACTCGCTTCAACATTTCCTTTGCCTCAGCAGTAGGACCATTGTTGATTTCGTTATCAGCCTCAGCGAGGAGCAACAATACATCAGCATATCGGAGAATAGGGAAGTTGATACCTGTACCCTTAGATTCAACGTTGTTGACACTCAAATCCATGCGGCACCATTTAGCTGGCTGGATGTTGACGCCATCCACTGCTGCCTGCTTGTTGTCGTACAACCAACGGTAGTTAGCACATGTAGCCTTCAGACGCTGGTCTTGTGCATTGAATGAGCATGCATAGCTTGGAGTCAGGTTGGTATAAGTTGTACCAGCACCCTTAGAACTTGAAACTACGCTCAAGCCAAGGCACCAACCGATGTCACCACCTGAGTTTGGAACATAACCCATCTCGAACAATACATCACCATTAGCTGGGTTGCAGCCGTTGATTTCATTATCAAAAATCTGCTTGAAGTTGTTGTTGAGCTGACGGTCCTTCAAGGAAATCAACTTCTTGGCATAAGCCTTAGCAACCTTGTAGTAATCGTCTGCAGAAGTAGCTGTAGCCTCGTTACCATTTTCATCTACATAATGTACAGTATATTCGTCGCCTGTACCTGTGCTGCGGGCCATGGTACCATTAGCCTGCATAGAGTAACCGGCACGGAACATAGCCAACTTGGTGATGAAACCAAGAGCGAACTCACGGTTCATGCGCTCTACAGTGGCTTTGCTGCTCCACTGCATCTCACCCTCATTGTTGATGAGGTCCTGAATCAAGCGAGTATAGATAATGTTCTTATCTGTACGTGGATCATTGTGCATATCGTCCTTGGATGTAGGAGTTGTAGCAAATGGCACGTCACCCCAGAAGTTACACATCAGGAAATACCAGTATGCACGAAGACAGATAGCCTCACCATGAAGCTGCTTCATGTCAGCATCACCGTTCTTGTAAGCATCGCTCGCCTCAATACCTTCAATACACTGGTTTGCGAAATCAATGGCTTTCTGGGTGTTGTTCCAGCAGTTCTTGATATCACCGAAGTATGATGGGTTAAGGGCCCAGATTCCGCGACGTGTTGTCTCTGAAGCTTGAGCCTTCTTTACGAAACCGATCTCAACATCAGTATTCTGCATCCAGTTGGTGCTCATACGTGATGTATAAGTGTCCTCGCAGAAGTAGGCATATACATGGTCTACCATCTTGCGGGCATCTGTTGGATTTGAACACAGATAACTCAAATTATCTGTAGACAAGCTCTCTGTGTCCAATAAGTCACTACAAGAGTTAAAGCTTGCTCCTGCAATGAACATTGATATATATAGAAATATACGTTTCATAATTTGTATCTTGTTTTCTATTAGAATGAAATGTTTACACCTGCTGTCCAAGAGAATGACTTAGGATATGATGAGAAGTCGGCACCTGGAGTCAAACCGCTGGTCTTGCTGCCACGGATTGATGAGTTAACCTCTGGGTCATAACCTGAGTAGTTGGTCAAGCAGAACAAGTTTGTCAATGTGCAGTACATGCGCAGTGAGTTGCAAGCGAACTTCTTGGTCCACTCCTTAGGGAATGTGAAACCTACTGTCAAGTTTTGCAAACGGAGGAATGAACCATCCTCAACAGCCCATGATGAAGGTACAGGGTTGTTATCTGACAAAGTTGCTGCGCTCCAAATAGAAGCATTTGCATTCATATTCTTCAATGTCTCGTAATCTGTTACGATTTCACCTGTAGCCTGATCCATGTAAGTCCATGCCTTACCGCCCAAAGTTACAGGAGTCATTTCTTGACGGAGACTTGCGTATGTATTACGGTATGACTGTGATGTAACCATCTTGTCGAGGTTGTAAACGTCATTACCTACTACGAAGTTGAAGTTGGCAGTCAGGTCAAACCACTTGTATGTGGCGTTGAGGCCGAAACCACCCTGGAATTTAGGCTGAGTCTTACCGATGATGGTGCGGTCTGACTCTGAAATCTTCTTGTCACCATCAAGGTCTCTTACCTTCATTGCACCTGGACGGAGACCTGCCTTAGAACCTGCAGTAATGAATGAACCATCTACTACATCTTCCTTCAGGATATAGTTACCGCTCTTGTCAAATACGAATTGAGTCTTGCCGTTCTCATCGGTTGTGGTCTGGAAGTCATCAACAGTGTAGAAACCGTCGCAAACGAAACCATATACCAATCCGAGAGGCTGACCTACAACAACTCGGTAGTCGTCGTAACCACGCATGTCGGTAGAGAAGGCACCAGAGTTGTAAGACTGGTAAGTCTGACCACCAGCCAACTTGTCAACCTTGTTCTTATTGAAACCAACGTTGAAGTTGAAGTTCAAAGAGTAATCCTTTTTGCGGAGGATAGCTGCATTCAAGTTCAACTCAACACCACGGTTAGATGTCTGACCGATGTTCTGCTGCATAGAAGTATAGCCGATTGCTGTTACAGGAGCATCGAGGAGCAGGTCCTTTGTGGTGTTCCAGTAGTAATCCAGGCTACCTGAGATACGCTCATCGAAGAAACCAAAGTCCAAACCAACGTTACGTGTAATGGTGGTTTCCCACTTCAATTCTGGGTTAGCCAACTGAGAATTGTTCAATGTATAGTGAGGGTTCTGCTGGTTACCTGCACCATAATATTTTCCGCTACCATAAGCCTTGTAAGTTGTCTCATACATGGAAGAGCCGATACGGTTGTTACCTGCTGTACCGTAAGAGAAACGGAGTTTCAGGTTAGACAACCAGTCCTTTGTATTTCTCATCCAAGGCTCCTCTGCGATACGCCAACCCAATGCGGCAGCAGGGAAGTAGCCCCAACGGTTGTCCTTCACGAACTTAGAGGAACCATCGGCACGCATAGTGAATGTCAGCAAATAGCGGTCTGCATAAGAGTAGTTCAAACGACCGAAGAAAGAAAGAGTACGATCTTCCTGACCCAATGAAGAGTTGATGGTACGGGAACCTGTTGCACCTGAGTTTGATGCAAGACTTGCAAACATCTTCTCTGGAGCAATGTCCTTCTGGAAGTATTTAGCGATAACACTGAGGCTCTCATTGTTTGTTGCTACATACTCCTGGCCAATCATGGCGTTCAGATTGTGTACCTTGTTAAATGTCTTGTTGTAAGTCAAGGTATGGGTCAAACGGAGCTTCCAAGTATCTTTCTTGGTCCATTCACCCATAGGAAGGCTACCACCATCCTTTACAGCCTTGTCACTTAAAGCTGCATAATAATCTTTCTGCTGGAAGAAGGTGTAGTCGTAACCAGCCTCTGCACGATATGTAAAGTTCTTGAGGAACTTCCATGTAATGGCACCATTATAGTTGTAACGGCGTTCATTCTTTCTTCTCCAGTAGTCATTTACCTTATCCTGCAAACTGCGGGTAATAGAGATGTACTCATCATACTCATCGTCTGGAAGAGTTGAAGGATCGATGTCGAGCTGATCGTAGAGACCATTAACAGGACCCTTGGTAATAGCCTCATAAGAACGAATCTTGTAAGTACCACCACCTGTACCAACACCCTTGGTTGTAACATCAGCCAGACGCATACCGAAGTCGAGCTTCAAGTTCTTGCAAATCTCATGATTCAACTTGAAGTTTACATTGAAACGGTCGTAACCGTTGGTCTTCATCAAACTGTTGTCGTTGGTGTAAGTACCGCTGAGGTTGAACTTAGTCTTTTCAGAACCACCGCTAACACTTACGTTGTGAGACTGTGAGAGATCGTGATTGCCGAACATCTCGTTCTGCCAGTCATGCCCCTGCTGATACTGATACAAGTCGAGGTCTCCGAAAGAACCGAAACGCTTTTCGAAGCTACTGATATCAGATGTACCGCGGAGAGCAGCACGCTCATAGTTGTACATAACGTACTGATAAGGAGTCATGGTGTCAAGAGTCTTGGCGATGCTCTTGCCCTGAATGTAGCCATTGTAAGAAACAACTGTCTTACCAGACTTAGCGCCCTTGGTAGTAACCAGAATTACACCATTTGCACCCTGAGAACCATAGATAGCTGTAGAAGCAGCATCCTTCAATACGGTAATGTCCTCAATGTCAGAAGGAGCAATGTCACCGATGCTGGATACTGGGAATCCGTCTACGATATAGAGAGGAGAGTTGTCACCAGTGATAGAACCACCACCACGCACCTTGATGATCATTTCTGCATCAGGTGAACCGTCGGTAGTTGTAATCTGCACACCAGGCAACTTACCTGTCAAAGCTTCTGCTGCATTTGTAACAGGAACCTTGGTCAGGTCTTCACCCTTTACGGTAGCAACGGCACCAGTCAGGTCCTTCTTTCTAACAGTACCATAGCCGATAACGACTACGTCATTCAAGCTGTTTGCTTCGTCTTCAAGTTTTACAGTAATGTTAGTTTTACCTGCAACGTTCACTTCCTTAGATTTCATACCGATGTAAGTAATCTTCAGTTTGTTACCTTTGCCTTTCAAGTTTACGGTGAAATTACCATCAATGTCGGTCACGCCACCATTACCTGCTACACCTACCTCCATGACAGATGCGCCGATAATAGGCTCGCCCGTATTGTCAGTAACAACGCCCTTAACGGTCTGCGCTGAGATGCTCGTTACACAGAACATCAATGCACCTGCTAACGCAATTTTCTTTTTGTTTGAATTACCAGACATACATTTATTTTGGTTAGATTAGTGAAATATTGTATAATTCTGTGCAAATATACGAATATTAGTTTATCTGACAATACATTTTAATATAAAAAATAACGTAAACGTTTTCAAAGTTCTTTCACAAAATAGCTTCTGTGTAGTGTTTCCGTTAACATAAAAATCCCCAACAAGAATCCATCGAACTTCTTCCGATGTCCTCTTGTTGGGGATTAACTATGATTTTAGTTGCTTCAATGCAACATCTTCCAATTTAGCTTACTTGATGATAATCTTGCTTGTCTTCTTGCTACCATCAGACATGGTCTTTTCGACGATGTTGATGCCTTTCTGCAACTTGCTTACCTGTACACCGTCGGCAGAGTAGATCTTGGTACTCAAAACATCGGCAGAAGTTGTGATGTTCTCAATACCTGTACTGGTAGTAGCTTCTGTAGCTTCGCCAAGACCACCCATCTCGTTGGCTGCACGAACACTCCATGTAGCAGAAGCATCGTCAACGTTGTAGGTAGGCTCAACGGTGAAGTCAACCACCTTGCCGTTCTTGCATACTGCCCAGAGAAGAGCGTAGTCGTTGTTGTCCCAAGCGAGGGTTGTACCGTTCAACTTTACGTTGGTTGGAGCTGAAGCCTGCTCGGTGGCTGCTGTAGGATCCCAGTCATCATCCTGACCCATTATGTTTTCAACAGTGTAGAACGCAGCTTCCTCTGCTGCGAGGATAGGGTCTCCTGCTGTTTCATTACGACGGTTTACATAATTGTCACCATCCTTTGAATCGTAGGCATCGTAAACTTTCTTTCTGTCCTTGAGGTCTACTACGCTACCTGTTGATGTGTATGAGTTGTATTCAGCGAAACGCTTAGGGTAACCGCCACTCATCTCGTTCCATCCTGCTGCTGATGGGATAGCTTCCATCTTGGTGTCGATGTAGAGTGCAATAGGTGTGCCTTTGCCCCATGGACGTCCCAAGGTGTAGTTGCCGTTTAGGTCTTTTGCCGCAGTAGCATCCTTGATAGTACAGTCTTTGAAGATGTAGCCATACTTCTTAGGCTGAGAAGGAACTGCGAGATAGCCTCCCTTTTCACAGATCCAGAGTTCTACATTATTATAATATACATCACCCTTACCGCAGAGGTAGTCGGTACGACCACGAAGGATTCCGTCTTCGAAGTAGAATTTACCGTTCTGGTTGTTTGATACGTAGGTGTCCTGGTAAGCCCAGAGGTTTACGTTCTTACAGATGGTCTTGTTGCTCTGGTCGTTGAGTACGATGTCGCGACCTTTGGCATCACCCATACTGCTGTACATCTTCAGATCCTGGAAATAGGTGTTTGTTGCTCCCTTCTGCAAGCAGAGTACGTCACCCTTGCCGATACCTTCCAATACGTTGGCTGATTGGCCTGAGTTTGGAACGGTGTTGGTCAGTGAGGTGTTGTCCATGCCTTCACCAATGATTGATACGTTTGGCGTATTCATATAGGTGGTTGGGTTAGCATAACTCTTGCCGTCGCTACCTGTTACCTTACTCTTCTCGTCAGCAGGAATCTTGTAGTCGCCCTGCTTGATGAAGATGCGGAAACGCTTGCTGGTATCTGTGCGCTTGGCTGCTGCAGCAAGTGCTGCCTTGAAGTCGCCGTCGGTTGGGACGATGAAGTCGTAGAGAGCCTTGGTTACAGCTGGCTTGGTCTTGGTAGTGAAGTTCAGAACGATTGCCTGGTCTGTGGCATTGTCTGTCAGGTCGGCTACAGAACCAGCAGCGAGCGTGAAGGTGTAAGCTGTAGCGTAGTTCAAACCTTTGTATGCAAAGGTGATGGTCTTGCCGGATACGGCTCCTTCAATCTTTTGTGTGCCGAGTGTAGCGGCTGCGTTGCCGGTGAGTTTTACCTTCTCATCGAAAGTCAGTACAATCTTGCCGTTGGCAGATGCGTTGGTTGCGCCTTCTGCTGGTACGGTGTTTACGAGTACAGGTGCCTTGCCGTCGTTTACGAGCTGGGCAGTACCTGTGATGTAGATACCTGCTATTGCAATTCCGTCGTTGTTGCCTGTTGCTCCCTTGATAGAAGAAGTCTTGTCGGCAATCCAGCGGATGTATACTTCTGCCTTGTTGTTGGCATCGGATGGGAGAGTAAACTCTCCGTCTGTCCAGGCTTTGGCTCCTGGCATATTGATGGCACCTACTTTGGTCCAGTCGGTTCCGTTGAGTGAGTATTCTACATTATATGTTTCGTATGCGTTATAATTGTAGAGCATGCTGCTCTTTACCTTGATGTCGGTATAGGCTGTTGCGTTGATCTTGGTCTGCCAGTAGGTCTCACCCAGTGGCTTGGTGCTGACTGTGGTCCAGTTTACAGCTGCATTCTTTCCTTCGTAGCCGCCAGCACTGTAGCTCTTGTCGAGCCATGCGTATGTATTTCCGTCTGCATCGCGCAGGATGAGCTGGTCTACATCGTTGTCTTCTGCAGCGAAGTCTGCTGTACGACCTTCTCTTGCTGACTTATAGAAGTCCCAGCCTGCGATGAAGTCTTTTGCAGAATATGCTGCTGTGAATGACTGGTCGGCGTTCATGTTTATTTTGCGTTCTGCTCCTGTTTCACCATCATTCCAGTTGGTGAAGGTGAGGATGTCGTTGCTGCTGGCTGTGAGAGTTACCTCTGTTCCCTCTTCATACATGTTCTTTCCTTCAACAACGGTTGGGACAGGAGAGGCACTTATCATATAGTCTTTTGCTCCACCTTCAACCTTGTAATTCAAAGCGTAGGTGTTTATCTTCTCAAAGTTTGCCTTCAATGCTGTGTTGGTTGAGATAGAGAAGGTGTATGCTTCATCTGTAGATACCACCTGGTTGTTGGCATCTGTCCAGTTAACAAACTTGTAGCCGAAATTCTTTGTTGCAGTTACGGTGATTGGTGTCTCTGCATCAAATACGGTTCCTGCAGGAGATACCTTGACGGTTCCTGCTCCTACGGTTGAAACGGCAGCCGACAGGGTATACTGTTCTACCTGCTGAACGGTTCCGTTCAAGATACCATTGATGTGTACATCGGCAAAGCCTTGCTGCTTAGAAGAGCCAACGCCGACGGTGCAGCTCAGCGTGAAGCCTTCAGCTGATGTCAGTTGGGCTTGCTGCTCGGCAGTGAGCTGGATGACGATATGGTTGGTCAGGTTTTCATTTTTCGAAAACGTGTCAGACTCTGTTGTCTTGTTGTCTCTTAATGCCGTGAAATTACCCAAGTCTACAGAAGTTCCGTTGCTAAGTTTTGCGGTTACGGTTACTCCATTTTCTGCATCTGTACCGAATCGGTTTACGTAGGTACTGATAGAGGTTGGGGTGAATGTTAGCCCCTTGCTAGGTTTAATGGTCCATTCTACGGCTTTTGTTGTGCCAACAGGACCGAAACCAGCCATGACCATCTTGTTTCCGTCTTTGTCTTTTGTAGTCCGTGATGTCTTGAGAGAATACTTCAAGTCACCGGTGTTTACGGAAACCAGACTGAAACCATTTTCTGGTGATTTTGTGTACTTTGTAGCGTAGTTGGCGTCATTAAACGGCCATGAAACGCTAGCTTCTTCGTTTTGGTAGGTTTGCGCATTTGCCACTACCATAACAAACAGGGCTATGAGTGAGAGCCCAAATCTGAGTAGATTCTTTTTCATTTGTTTGCCTTTTTAGGTTGTTGTACTTATTATTTTTATTCACTACCGTCCCGTTAAAGTGGACTAATCGTTCTTTGAAATCATTGAAATAAGTCTTTTATGAGCAGTTTCCATTGACGGACAAAACACCGCTCAGGGAACTATTCGATAAGACTTATTCCAATGATGTCAAAGAGCAATTTGGTCCCCTCATTCCGGGGCTATTTGATTAATATTAAACTCGTCCCAATTTTAACGGGACTCTAATGATTTAACATATTTCTTTCCCTTAACGACAACTACGCCATGATAACCTTCTCCAACACGCTGACCGTTAAGATTATATATAGCATTATCTTTTTCAGATTCTCTGGAAAGACCTAATACCGGAACAATAGTAGCAAGGCCTCCAACAAGCGTTATCTCCTCACCTGCATTAGTTGGAATATCATAGAGATAAGTATCCGGAAGCGTAGTGGCAGGAATCTTACTTGCATCCTTGACTATAGGCTCCGGCATGCCGTAAGGCTGCATCAAAGAATTGGTATTATTGCCTTCTGCTACAGAAAGAGCTGTACCATCGGCATTTGTCAATGGTGTTGCAGTACGCAGACGTAAGTTTCCGCCGACAGTAGACTTCACTGCAAGCTTCTCTATCTTGCCGTCAACCCATTTCATATCTGTCACCACAAATCCGCCACGGGCACACAGTCCTTTCACTTCGCCACCGGCTTTCCATTCCGTAGGCAATGCAGGAAGAACATGCAAGAAGCCGGCATGTGACTGCACAAGCATCTCTGCTATAGCTGCAGTAGCTCCGAAGTTTCCGTCAATCTGGAATGGAGGATGGGCATCAAACATATTTGCATACGAGCCGCCGTCGGAAGAAGCGATTGTCACATTAGGGTCGAGCAGGACAAGCTGGTTCTTAAGAATCTTCATGGCATGGTCTCCATCAAGCATACGTGCCCACATGGCTTCCTTCCATCCCATCGACCATCCGCGGGCAGCATCGCCACGTCCGACAAGACTCTTGTGTACTGCCTGATAAAGTGTAGCGTTTTCGTATGGAGAAACCTGATTGCCAGGATAAGCGCCCCAGAGATGAGACAGATGACGATGAGACGAATTCTCTTTATCCCAGTCTTCCTGCCATTCCTGTACCTGTCCGTATTGACCAATCTTCCATGGAGTAATCTGTGCCTTCAGAGCATCAAGAGCATCTGCGAAATCCGCATCCTTATCAAGAGCACGAGCTGCAAGAGCTGTATTCTTCAACAAGTCATAGACCATCTCGTTATCCATGGCAACTCCTCCGAAAAGGGCAATGTTTGCAGTTTTACCGTCAGGCTTGGTATAAGAGCCTATACCAGGATGATTCTCCGGTGAGTTGCTCGGACAAACAACCATATACCCTGTATTCGGATCCTTCACAAGAAAATCCTGAAAGAATTCTGCCGCTCCCTTCATTATAGGATAGACCTCTGCAAGATATGTCTTGTCGCCAGAGAAGAGATAACGCTCCCAAAGGTGAGAGCAGAACCATGCGTTACATGTAGGCCATACTCCTACGGTGCCATTGTCTACCGCACCTGTCGTACGCCAAATATCTGTATTATGATGTAAAGCCCATCCACGTGCGCCATACATCTTCTTAGCTGTTTCCGCACCTGTAACACTTACATCCTTGACCATCTCGACAAACGGCTCATGGCATTCTGCAAGATTTGTGACTTCTGCAGGCCAGTAGTTCATCTCAACATTGATATTTGATGTGTATTTCGAATCCCAAGCCGGATACTGACGCGCATCAGGATTCCAGATGCCCTGCAGATTAGCTGGCTGTGTGCCTGGTTGTGAAGAAGATATGAGCAGGTAACGTCCAAACTGGAAGTAGTTGGCTGCCAACTGAGGATCAGAAGTCTTATGGAACTCCTTTATACGCTGTTCCGTGTTCTTGGACTCCTGTGTAGCATTACCTGCAAGAGTCAGGTCCACACGGTCAAACTGTGCCCTGTAGACAGATTCATGATCCGAAAGCGTTGTAACATAATCTTTCTTGCTGTTCTCGTAAGCTTCCAGATAGGCAAGAGCTGATGCACTTGCATCACCGCTTACATCATCATATTTCTTGAAATTAGTGGCTTGCGAAATAATGATTGTAGCGTATGTAGCACCTGTCACATTAAGACGCGGAGCATTTGTAGCGGCTCCCACTGTTCCCTGAGCATAGATATTGACATTGTCGTTTGTAATAGCGCCGTCAGTGTCCACAATACGCAGATAAGTACAAAGGTTGAGCTTGTTTTCCACATTCTCACACTTGTCACGTGCCGGTCCCATCGTTGCCTTGACAGTATGATCGTCATAGAGGACGTTAGACGTGAGCTTCTCTATATTCGACTTATTACAACCGGCATAAGCCACATTGAAGTCGAGTTTACCTTTCTGGTCCGCTTCAAGACGCACCACTGTGACATTATCCTTGAAAGAAGTGAATACTGTACGCTTATACCCTACACCTTTCACATGATACTCCACATTGCTTGTTGCAGTATTCATATCAAGATAGCGAACATAGCCTTGTGCATCAACAGCATCCGAAGTCTGTGCACTTTCCATATCATCGAAACGCTGTCCCGGGAAGCCAAGCAAGACAACACCTGCTGCACGATAACTTGCTCCATGCGAGCCTTGCGACATCCAGTTCGTAACTGCAAGATTCTGTACCGAAGCATAATCTTTATTGAAGATGCCTTGCTGTACTTCTCTGAGTACTCCAAAAGCATTTGCATTATAGTTCGTGTTCGGTCCCTGGTCCCAGAATGTATCTTCGTTGAGCTGGAGCGTATCGCATGCGACACTACCGGAGTGCATAACACCAAGACGACCGTTTCCCAACGGTAGAGCTTCTTCCCAATAGCCTGCTGGCTTGTTGTACCACAAATGATTCTTGCTTTCTATTGTAGGAGCAGGTATCGGATCGGTATCGGCGGTGATGAAACTGAACGTCAAGGCTTTCGCAAGCACATTTCCAGAAAGGTCACTTATTGTATTTGCCGGTAGCTCAAAGTTATACTTCGCACTTTTGTCAAGAGCAGAATAGATGAAACGAATTACATTGCCGTTTACTGTTGGAGCAAGCTTGACAACACTGTTTGTATTTGCATTCGTAAGCGTTGCCGCTGCCCCATCCGCCACATGCACACTCTCGTCAAAGTTCAAAGCAATGGTTCCTGTTGTCACGACATTATCCTCATTATCCTTTGGACGGCTTGATACGAATGCCGGTGCTTCATGGTCGTCAGCAAGCACCTTTACATATTTCAGATTGTAATTGCTCTTCTTCGTGGCACTGACAATAAAGAGTCTCACTATGACATTCTCCTTATTGTCGGCATCAAGAGAGTAAACAGCATCATTATATTTATTCCAATGACTGCCGCTGACATAGTCATCAAGTGTTGTCCATGTCGTCCCTCCATCAACGGAATACGCCACACCAAAATGTGTGGAGCTACTTGAGCCGTCGCCTATAGCGAAATTAAGTTTCACGTTGTTCAGGTTTACAGTAGGGAAATTCACTTCGAAATATTGGTCATGTGTTGAGGCATCACCATAGTTTTCCTTTTGTGTAAATTTATCTATCGAAGCTGTGTTCAGACGCAAGACATAGCTGTCCTTACTTTGCTTTACCTCCCACTTGCCGTCACTTGTCTTCAGCGAAAGCTTATAGTTGGTCCGTACTCCAGAACATGTGTTCGGCAGAAACACCGGTTGTTTACTTTTCCATGCGGTATTGCTTATCGCCTGCCATCCGCTGCCATCCGGAGTGTAGGTCACAACAGTTCCGCTGCTTGAGCTTTCCCATCCCTCCGAGAACACCCATGACGCAACAGCTGTCTGTTGCGCATGGCTGATAACAGGATTCGCAAAGGTAAAAGCCAAAAGCATCAGAGCCACATGGAATAAATGACTCATCATTCTTTTCATAATTTTACTTTTTAATTGTTTTTAAATTACACTACCGTCCCGTTAAAGTGGACTAATCGTTCTTTGAAATCGTTGAAAATAAGTCTTTTATGAGCAGTTTCTAGAGTCAACGGACTTGAATTCGTAACTTTGCAGCCAAATACACGGCTGCGTTGACAGCCCAGCAGATAGCCGACCTCTACAAGAACCGTTGGCAGATAGAGCTGTTCTTCAAGTGGCTCAAGCAGCACCTCAAGATCAAAAAGTTCTGGGGAACTACCGAGAACGCTGTCAGAATACAGATAGCGGCTGCTATTACTGCCTACTGCCTTGTGGCGATTGTCCAGCACGATATGAAGTTGAAACGCTCGACCTACGAGGTCTTGCAAATCCTCAGCATATCATTGACGGACAAAACACCGCTCAGGGAACTGTTCGATAAGACTTATTCCAATGATGTCAAAGAGCAATTTGGTCCCCTCATTCCGGGGCTATTTGATTAATATAAAACTCGTCCCAATTTTAACGGGACACTAATGTTTACATTTTTAAGTTTGTTGGTGCAAAAATACACATACGCAAATTCAACAAGCAAGTGCAAAATTACGAAATGTTTTTGTAAAAGCACTCCTTTGG